>JADMIO012784749.1_pt1 | contig 99058 bp, 91 predicted proteins | sample 8958161 | NCBI WGS metagenome assembly JADMIO01 (sample SAMN16585339, study PRJNA669376) | soil metagenome | isolation source: Crop rotation soil | place: USA: Cullars Rotation, Alabama | collected 2011
GCCGCGACTTCAAGTCACGTGAATTCCAAGCTTCGGATCCCACTGTGCTGGAAAGGGGTTTATTTTTTATGATGTCCAGAACGTTTATTTCTTCCTGGTCAATTTTATTTCCATCACTTTATACTCTTTGCCTGTCTTGGGGTCAGGACCGTACATTTCCATATGCTGGGTGTTATCGTCAACGACAGTGAAAACCTCTCTCATGGTGCACTCTTTACCGGGCCTGCATATATCAGGCATGGTCCCTGAGAGTGTCAGCGTTTTTGTTGCTGCATCCCATGGCCCGGACATCATCATGATGCCAGTTCCCATATTGTCAGTCCAGGAAGAAACGAATTTTTTCAATGCGTTATCGTAACCCATCATACTGATGCCTTCAAAAGGCATTCCCATCATGTTGCTTGTATGCTTGCTGCTTTGATAGCGACCACCCAGTATCATTGTATTTACTGCCGTGCCGGTGGATTTCATTGCAGGGCCACCGTTTTCCATCCACATACTAATATCACCGGTCCAGGTTCCGTTCCAGGAAGCCATCATCTTGTGCATATCCCCGGGTGTGGCATAATCCATCATCGCTTTCATCTGGGTAGCAGTATCAATAGGAACCCAGGCTTCATCTTTTTTTACTTCAGTTGTGGCAGCTGAGGTAGTCGTTGCTGAATCAGCTTTGTTCTCTTTTGTTTCACTGCTGTTGCAGGCGATCAGCAATAAAATAGCCGAGGAGGCAGTTAGAATTGTTTTTTTCATATAGTTAATTTTTTGGGATTGAAAAGATACGGTTTTTGCTCAAATAAAGAAAAGAAGCGATATTAATTTTCAGCTGTTTGGAGTACATTTTCGACACGGCTGCGAACATCCTCATAATCAGTATAACCCCTGGCGATCATCACAAATTTCAACTCGCCGGTTTGAATGAAAACGGTAGGGAAGCCATTTACCTGGAGTTGCTTCATCAGGGCGAACTCGTAATGGGCAGCTTCTTTATACTCCTCACTTTTTAATTTACCGTAAAAGGATTCTTCATTGATCCCGTATTTTTCAAGAAGGTGACGATATGCCTCATCATCGTCAAGATCCCTCCCCTCATAATTGAGGGCATATTGCAGATCTGTGGCAAATGCAAGTTGTTTTTCCGGGTAGATATCCTTAAAAATACAAAGTGCGATAGCTGCCTTTTCAGAATTCATCACCCAGTCACTTTTGTCGGGGTTATTGACATGCCATAAAAAATCCTCGCCAAATTTTATACCCGTCAGCTCTTCCACTCTCTTATAGGATTTTTGAATGAAGGGCCCGATCTTTTCAATGGGCATCACCTGTTCACCGGTCATCATACCACCGCTCATAACCTCGATATCAAGCTTGTCTTTATATTCCTGTGCAATATTTTTTATGACAGAGCTGAATCCATAACACCAGCCACAGTAGGCGTCGTAACAATAAATCAGTACTGGTTTCAATGCAGGTTATGAATTTAAAGTGAAATTAAAAATTAACCACTGATCATTATGAGATCACTCGCTCAATTACTCATGTACTAATGCGCTTCCAGCCAATTGACCCCCGTTCCGATCTCCGCATCTGTTGGCACCGAATTGGGTAGGGCAAGCGCAGTTTGCATGCAATTTAAAATGATCGGCTTTATTTTTTCCACTTCATCTTTGTGTGCATCGAAGACCAATTCATCATGAACCTGCAGCAGCATTTTAGATTTGAATTTATGCTTGCTGAATTCCTGGTGTATCTTGATCATTGCGAGCTTGATCATATCCGCAGCGGTGCCCTGTATCGGTGAGTTGATAGCGTTTCGTTCTGCAAAGGCCCTTACGGTAAAGTTTGCGCTGTTGATATCCTTTAACCAGCGCTTGCGTCCCATCAGTGTTTGCACATAGCCATGCTCCTGCGCAAAATGTATCGTGTCATCCATGTATTTCTGGATATTCGGGAATTGCTTTTTATAATTATCGATGATCTCTTTCGCTTCGGTCCGGCTAATGCCCAAGTTCTCTGCAAGACCAAAGGCGCCCTGCCCGTAAATGATGCCGAAATTCACACTTTTGGCTTTATAACGCATCTCCTTGGTCACTTCTTTTTGATCTACATTAAAAACCTTTGCAGCTGTAGCGGTATGAATATCTGTCCCGGTTGTAAAAGCCTCACACATATTCACGTCGCCGCTGATCGCTGCAACAATGCGCAGCTCAATCTGTGAGTAATCTGCAGAGATCAATACATGGTCAGCATCTCTGGGGATAAAAGCCTTGCGTATCTCTCTTCCTCTTTCCGTCCGGATAGGGATATTCTGGAGATTCGGATTATTACTGCTCAACCTTCCGGTAACAGCAACTGCCTGTGCATAGGAAGTGTGCACTCGCCCTGTCTTTTTATTGATCATTAGTGGCAGTGCATCCACATAAGTTGATTTCAGCTTGGTGAATTCACGGAAAACGAGAATGTCGTCAACGATCTTATTCTTGCTGGCGAGTTTGAGCAATACGTCCTCACCTGTTGCATATTGACCTGTTTTTGTTTTTTTAGCCTTGGGGTCGATCTGCATCTTGTCGAACAATACTTCACCCAGTTGCTTTGGAGATGCGAGGTTGAATCGAACACCCGCCTGCTGGTACACACTCTCCTCCGCTGTCTTTGCTTCTTTCTCCAAAACCTTTGAATATTCGTTCAAAAAACCTTCATCTACTTTGATCCCTTCAAATTCCATAGCTGCAAGGACCTTTACCAAAGGATTCTCTACCTCATAAAAAACCTTTTCGACCTCACGTTCTTTTAATTTTGGGATCGAAATGTTTTTTAACTGCAAAGTGATATCGGCATCCTCTGCCGCATAGTCCTTTATTTTTTCCGGCTCCACGTCACGCATATTTCCCTGGCCCTTGCCTTTTTTACCGATTAGCTCCTCGATATGTACGGGTTCGTAACCCAGGTATTTTTCACTTAAGGCGTCCATGCCGTTCTTGCCGTCAGGTTCGATCACGTAATGCGCTAACATGGTATCGAAGATATTCCCCGCGAGCGATAAGCCATACCATTTTAAGACCAGCATATCGTATTTGATATTATGACCGATCCATGTCTTGCCTGTATCGTTGAATAAATTCTCAAAGTTTTTAAGGAGTTTATCTGTTTCTTTTTGGTCAGCGGGGCAGGGAACGTAAAATCCTTCGCCAGCCTTTACTGAGAAGCTCAGGCCTACCAGTTCAGCATCGTTGGGGTCAATGCCGGTAGTTTCCGTATCGAAGCATATCTCGGGAAAGCCTGATAAATATTTTACGAGATCTTTTATTTCTGCGCCTGTTTGTACGAGGGCGTAGTCATGGCTTGTATTATTGATATTTTTGGAAACCACTGGGGCAGCATCATCAACCTTTACCGTTATTTCAACTGTTTCGGTTTGCTCAATGATATTGCCGAAGAGATCCATCTGCGCCGTTTCTGTTTTTTTGATCTTTGTCTCCACACCTGGGTTGCCCGGCTCGGTTATGGTTATTGTTTCTTCACCGAGGATACGCTTACCCAATGTTTTGAATTCCAGTTCTGCAAAGACTTCTCTCAAAACATCTTTGTTCATGTCTCTTACCTTGAAATCCTCTTCATGAAATTCAACAGGTACATTGGTGATGATGGTTGCCAGTTTTTTACTCATGATCGCATCGGCCTTGCCTGCTCTTATTTTTTCTCCGAGGGCGCCTTTTATATTGTCTGCATTCGCCAAAATATTTTCGAGGGTGCCATATTCTTTGAGCAGTTTGGCTGCCGTCTTTTCTCCCACACCTTTAATGCCCGGGATATTATCAACGGCATCTCCCATCAATCCTAATATGTCGATGACCTGTGAGACATTGGCAATATCCCATTTGGCACATACTTCAGCAGGCCCGAGTATCTCAAATTTTCCGCCCTGGTATGGAGGCTTATAGATCTTAATGTTTTCTGATACCAGCTGTCCATAGTCTTTATCGGGAGTTACCATATAAACCTCGTATCCCTCTCTCTCTGCTTTCTTGGCCAGTGCGCCGATCACGTCATCGGCCTCGTAGCCATCAATGGCAATGACAGGGATGTTCAGCCCTTCAATGATCCTCTTAATATCAGGCACTGCGGATGAAATGTCTTCCGGAGTTTCCTGTCGATTGGCTTTATAGTCGGCGAAATCGGTATGCCTTTCAGTCGGTGCATGGGTGTCAAAACATACGGCCATATGGGTTGGCTTTTGGTTATTGATCAACTCCAGGATGGTGTTGGTAAATCCGAACTGAGCATTGGTGTTCCTTCCCTTGCTGGTGATACGCGGATTGCGGATGAGTGCGTAGTATGCACGGAACACCAGTGCATAAGCATCTAACAAAAATAATTTCTTTGACATGGCATAAAAGTAAAACAAATCTGCCCGCCAGTCAAACCTTCCAAAACTTAAAAAGCTGTCCCCTAACGGACAGCCCTTTTAAGAATCATTAAACTCAATTAAAACCAAACTAAACTATCATAAGCTGGTTATTTGTAACCGGCCGGAAGTAGGATTATCTAAATTTTGAAGATTTATACCTGATTTGCTTACCGAAGAGATATTCCAGTAATCATTCAATTTAGTAAGTATGGGATCTTTGGTGGGAAGACTGATGGTGATCTTTTTTGAGATATCGTCCTCGGACCAGTTACCGGTAATGACCGTTCCGTTTTTTTCGGCCTTAACCTGTCCTCCCTGGTCAAAAGTAAAACTGTAGCCGGCAAACTCATTGGTCTGGTCTTTATCAGCACCTACATAAAGATTTATTTTCCATGCTCCTTTGGTAACAAGCGGAGTTGCAGAAATGCCTGATGAATAAGTATTGATACCTGAACAAGCGGCAAAATAGAAGATGACTGAGCACTTAAGTCCGAAAACGAGTAGAGGGCTTTTCACTTTATTAGGATTGTTGGTTCTCCTGTATAACTGAAAAGACCTATATATTATTGTGTAAGTGGGTAATTAGAACCTTGTTTCAAGGTAAACCGGCAACATTGCCCTCCAGGTTGGCCAGTCGTGTTTCCATTCTTCGCCCCAGACATCCAGCTCATAATTAATGCCTTTGCTATATAACAAGCCCCCAAAAGCCCTTGAAGCATTGGGGTCTTCATACGCCCCACTGCCCGTGAGGATATGAACGTGCTGGCTCCGGCGGATGGTCTCCAATATATGGTGATCCTCCAGGTTACGGATATAGTGCATGGGTGAATTAAAATATACCTGTTCATCGAAATAACCCTTGGTATATTCGGTAAGATCATAAACACCGCTCATGGCAATAACCCCATTAATGATATCGGGCCGTTTCAAAAACAGGTTCATGCTGTGCAGGGCGCCGAAAGAAGCGCCACAGGTGATGATCTGCGTATCATTGGAAGTGCTGTTCTTAATAAAAGGGATCACTTCGTTAAAGACATATTCATTGAACTGGTTCTGGCGAATGGCCTTATGAGCACCTTCCATTTCATCGTTGAGCCAGCTTTCGTTATTAATGCTGTTGATAGAGAATATTTTTACTTTACCGCTGTTGATATAAGGCGCCAGGGTTTCCATCATCTGGAAACGCTCATACTCCAGGTAATCCGCTGCTGCAGTAGGGACGAATAACAGCGCAAAGCCATAATCACCATAGGTCACGATGGGCATTTCTTTTTGCAGGGCGGGGCTGTACCAGGAGTTTAATTCTCTTTTCATAAATATGCGTGGCTGATTAAAAAATGTTCAATATTCAATGTTCAATATTCAATGCTCAATATACAATATTCAATTATTCCAGTACACCTTCTTTTATCTCTGTCCACAGCTCACGGTAGCAGCTGGCGGCATAGCTGCTGTTGGCAAATTCCATGATGGGTGCTTTGTGAATGCCCATTTTTTCCACGTCGCTCAGGTAGGGAATATAGTTCTGGAAGAAGCGCTTATCCTTATACAGCTCATTCATGATCTCGTTGTGCATATTCTTGCGCAGGTCGGTCATAGTGAAGAAGCACATCATCTTGCTCATGTCAAGCCCCTTCTCCTTGAAATAGTCCTTCACCATATTATAAGTGCGGATAGATAATGTTGTTGGAATGACGGGCATCAAAACAATATCGGCAGCATTAAATATATTTTCACTTAAGGCGCTAAAGCCCGGGTGACAATCAATAAAAACAAAATCATATTCTCCTTCCAGTTGTTTGAGGATCGACTTAAGCCGGTTTTTATTTCCCTTCATTTCATCAAGCATGGTATCAAAACTTTTGCTGGAATTATCCGCGGGGATAACATCCAAAAGCTCAAAATCGGTGCTCATGATCGCGTTTTCGAGGTGAGCATCTTTCATCACCAGTTTTTTTATACCCGGATGTACTTTAGGCTTTACTTTATAATAAAAAGAAGAAGAGCCTTGCGGATCTATATCCCATAACAAGGTCTTATAACCATCTGCCGCTGCCAGGTAAGCAAAGTTTACACAACTGGCAGTTTTACCAACACCGCCTTTGAGATTGTAGAGCGCTATTGTAGTCATGACGTCCCGGTTTTGTTAATAAGGGAGGGTTAAGATAGGAAATTATTTTTTCATCTCCGTCAACTCTTTTTGCATCCTGAACATCTCGTCACGCAGTCTTGCGGCTTCCATGAAATCCAGGTCCTTGGCGGCTTTCTCCATTTGTTTTTTGGTTTTGGAAATGGCTTTTTCCAACTGTGGGATAGTATTATAGACCGCCTGGTCTTCTGCAGCAATGGTAACCAGGTCCTCGTCGGGAGCAATGGAATATGGATTGGCAGGGTCATAGCCTTTTACGTCCAGCACAGATCCCTGTGCAATGATCTGTTCCGTGCTTTTTATGATCGTTCTTGGGGTGATATTATGCTCAATATTATACGCGATCTGCTTTTCCCTGCGGCGTAAGGTTTCATCAATGGCCTTCTGCATGCTTTCTGTCATGATATCCGCATAAAAGATAACCAGTCCATCTACGTTGCGGGCTGCCCGGCCAGCTGTCTGGGTAAGACTTCTTTCATTTCGAAGGAAGCCCTCTTTGTCCGCATCAAGTATTGCAACCAGGGAAACCTCTGGAAGGTCCAACCCCTCTCTCAATAAATTCACGCCGACGAGCACATCAATAACACCAAGCCGCAGTTCCCGAAGGATCTCGATCCTTTCCAGTGTATCTACTTCGCTGTGGATGTATTTACTTTTTATGTTGATGCGATGGAGGTATTTATCCATTTCTTCGGCCATGCGCTTAGTCAAAGTAGTGACCAGTACCCTGTCGCCTTTTTTAATTCTCTTGTCAATCTCATCAAGCAGATCATCGATCTGGTTGACGGATGGCCGGACTTCAATAGGAGGATCCAGTAAGCCCGTTGGTCTTACTACCTGCTCAACAACAACGCCGCCGCATTTTTCCAGTTCATAGTCCGCAGGTGTTGCTGATACATAAACGGTTTGATTCAGCATCGATTCGAATTCATGGAAATTCAATGGCCGGTTATCCAAAGCAGAAGGCAGGCGAAATCCATAATCTACCAATATCAGCTTCCTGCTCCTGTCGCCACCATACATGCCGCTTACCTGCGGGATGGTCTGGTGACTTTCATCGACCATGCAGATAAAATCCTTGGGAAAATAATCCAGCAAGCAAAAAGGCCTGGTGCCGGGCCTTCTCCTGTCAAAGAAACGTGAATAGTTCTCTATGCCATTGCAATAGCCCAGCTCTCTGATCATCTCCAGGTCGTAATTCACCCGCTCGCTGATGCGTTGTGCTTCGATATATTTCCCCGTGTTCTTATAATATTCTGTTTGTGCTGCACATTCATCCTGTATCTCGTGTATCACCTGCAGCAGCATATCTTTTGGAGCAACATATAGATTTGCCGGGAAGATCGCCGCATTCTCGACACTGCTGATGCGCTTGCCGCTGCTGAGTTCCAGTGTTTCGATCGTTTCGATCTCATCCCCGAAAAAAGCAATGCGGTACCCGAAATCAACATAGGGTAAATTGATATCAATGGTATCTCCCTTAACGCGGAAGGTGCCCCTTGTAAAATCTCCCTGGCTCCGGTTGTATAAAGAATTTACCAATGAGTGCAAGAATCCCTGTCTTGAGATCACCTGGCCCTTACTGATACGAATGATGCCGTTCTCATAATCAGTTGGGTTACCCATGCCATAGATACAACTGACACTTGCCACAATTATGATATCCCTTCTTCCGCTTAAAAGCTGTGCGGTAGCCTGAAGGCGAAGTTTATCAAGCTCGTCATTGATGCTCAGGTCTTTTTCGATGTAGGTATTGCTAACGGGCATATACGCCTCGGGCTGGTAATAATCATAATACGAAACAAAATACCCAACTGCATTATCAGGAAAGAACTGTTTGAACTCGCCATACAATTGCGCTACTAATGTCTTGTTATGTGTAATGACCAGCGTGGGCCTTTGCACATTCTGTATCACGTTAGCCATGGTAAAGGTCTTGCCGCTACCGGTAACGCCCAATAAGGTCTGATGCTTTTCTCCATTCAATATGCCTTCCGTCAGTTGGCGGATCGCTTCCGGCTGATCGCCGGCAGGGGAATATGGTGAGTAGAGTTGAAAAGGCATCTGAAGAATTATCGGATTGTAAATTTACCGAGAATAGTTTTTCAGGCGATCAAATAGATCTATTTAATTTTTCGGGCACAAAAAAAGAGCTCAGAAGAGCTCTCTCCAATTTCATAATGCTTTTATTTTACATGCCTGTCAAGCGCCATATTACGCGATGCCATATCAACCATCATGCTTACTTCATCTACCAGGGCATCATTGCTGCCGCTAAACCCTACGCTTTTAAATCGAATACTTCCTTCCTTATCTATTACGAATTTTGTCGGAATCCCGTTTACTTTAAAGTCTGTTACTACTTTATTGTCGTCATCCAGCAAAACATGAAAGGGGTAATTGTTTTTTGTCATGAATTCGGTGGCATTTTGTTTTTTATTGTCTACCGTTTCCCAGGTATCTACAAAAACAAAGGCTACGTCATCCCGCGACATTAATTGTTGCTGGGCGGTTTTCATCGCGGGCATTGAGGCGATGCATGGTCCGCACCAGGTTGCCCAGAAATCCACCACCACTACTTTTCCTTTTAAGCCTGCAAGGCTGACATCCTTACCGTTCAGGTCTTTCAGGCTGAATTTTGGGGCAGGCTCATTGATCATTGTTTTTGCCAGTTCCTCCAATCTTTTTTGTCTGGCAGATGTTTCCAGGACAGCCAGGTATTTGTCATAATCCTTGTCAGATCTTTTTTCTTTAATATACAATTGCTTCAGTATGTCTTTTGTTTTGGAAGTAGCCGCACCTGTTCTTACCAGTTGCTCAATTTCTTTCCTGGCTGTGGCTGGCGGTAACACTTTCTCTGCTAACTGGCTGTAGCGTTCGTTATATTCGGCATTTTTGAATTTGAGGATCGCGGCCGCATCTTTGGCATAGAGATAACCCTCCTTATACTCTCCGGTATTGTAGAGGATGAAAGCATATGTATCGGCGAACATCGCATATTGGTCTTTGCGATTCTCTTCCCATTGTTTATGGGTATAGCTCTCCGGTTTTTTCTCTGTTGGTTTGAGCATTTCAGATTTTGCGTAGCTGGTAGCGAACCAGGACATCTTTTTGGCTTCTTCCAGTTGCTCGCCTTTCTCCGCCATATTCCAGGAGACATTGTTGTTGTTAAATGCTATCACCGGTTTATCCAGGTCTTTCATCCATTCATTATATGCCCTGTAATCTTTTGCAGTGGCGTAGGCATTTGCCAGTTGCGATTTATAGTTATTGATGAGGTCTTTATTTGATGATGTAACCGGGTATTTGGCTACATATTCGTTGTACAAGGCCAGTTTTTTTGCAGGGTCTTTTTCTTTACTAAAACTCAGCCCAGCTTCATTTTTTTTCCAGTTACCATCAGGATAAGCCGCTTTCATCGACACCGTAAGGCTGTCCACTTTTTCTTTTCTTTTATCTCTTGTATACCATTGGATCAGGGTGCTGTATTCCGCTTCTTTTAAATTCCCCCTGTTTTCCAGCAGCGCCAATTCATTTAGAATGATCGGCGGGGCATCTTTCTTTTTAGCAGTATTAATGGCCCTTAAATAGGTATTGAAGAATTGCTGGTCATTTTTCAATTCGGGGTATTGCCGTATGCCTTCTTCTAAGATCGCCAATCCTTTTGCAGCATCAGTTGTTAAGCCAAACAGGCTTTCACCAAAGCTGTTAATAGTGTTTGCAGCTGTGTAATAATATTTCCCCGGTTTGCCCTGTGATGTGTATACGGGAATAATATATCCCAAGCCACGGTTAAGGTCTTTTGTTTTACCTGCTGAGAAGCTGAACCCAATACAGGTGGTATTAGGGTCCACCATAAAGCTACCCGCATAAGCCTTCCCGGTCTGTGTGATCTTAGGTTCAATAACTTTATAACCTGTTTCATTATTGAAAAGATAAACCGCAATATCTATTTTCTTTTCATCAATGAGTGACGAAAGCTTTGTGTCGTACCTGAATTTTACGGATTGTTCCGCTTTGGGCATTTGCGGCTCAATGGTAAGTGCATCAAATTGAAGTTGTGCTACAGAAACTTTTAAAGAGAATAACAGGATGACGGCAAAGAAGATCTTTTTCATTTGAAGTTGTTTTAGCATGAATCTTAAAATTAAGCCGCAATTGATATAAAGGGAAACAAAGAATGTTAATTATTAATGCGGAGGTTTGAAGAACCTTAATGCGGTAATTTCCGGTTAATATACCCGCTATAGTCAGGGATGATGATCTCGTATTCTTCCAGCATCAGCGGCGATGTCAAAATAAAATCTGCAGACGCCCGGTCACAGGCCAGCAAAATATTCCACGCAACCCCCAGCCTGAGCAGGGCTTTTACGTCACTGTCGTGTGGCTGTGCTTCCATTGGATCCCAGAAAAAGACCAGGATATCGATCTTTCCCTCGGCGATCATAGCTCCAAGCTGCTGGTCTCCACCCAGTGGCCCGCTAAGCATTTTTTTAATGGGCCGGTCTAATTGGTCCTCCAGTAATTTCCCCGTCGTGCCTGTTGCAACAAGCTCATGTGTTGCCAAAACGGCTTTATTGAATATGGCCCACTCGATGAGTTCATGCTTTTTATTATCGTGCGCCACCATGGCGATCCGCTTCCTTTTCCCGGTCTTTCTTACTTTGTTCATAGGCGAAATATTTATTATTGATACAAATAATACAATAAAAGTAATCCTTACCCGTATTAATTAAGTTTTAACCTTGCCATCCCGTTGATTTGGCGTACCTTTGCGGCCTTAAAAATGAGTTGAAGAGATGATAAGGTAAAAAATTAACAAGTATAACTAACTCATCTCAAACTGTCAACTTCTCAATAGTACAACATGAATATCAGAAACATCGCCATTATTGCCCACGTAGATCATGGTAAAACGACGCTGGTGGATAAGATCCTTCACAGCACCAATATTTTCCGTGAGAACCAGGAAACCGGGGAATTGATCATGGACAGTAATGACCTGGAAAGAGAAAGAGGTATCACTATCTTCAGCAAGAACGTATCCGTAACCTATAAGGACGTAAAGATCAACGTTATTGATACCCCGGGACATAGTGACTTTGGCGGAGAGGTAGAAAGGGTATTGAAAATGGCTGACGGCGTATTGTTATTGGTTGACGCTTTTGAAGGGCCAATGCCTCAAACCCGTTTTGTTTTGCAAAAGGCCTTGAAACTGGGATTGCACCCAATCGTAGTGATCAATAAAGTGGATAAGCCGAACTGTCGCCCTGATGAAGTACATGACGCTGTGTTTGAATTATTCTTCAACCTGGATGCTACCGAAGAGCAACTGAATTTTCCAACTATCTACGGAAGCAGCAAACAGGGCTGGATGAATACCTCTTTAACTCCTACCGACAATATCCTTCCTTTACTGGATGCGATACTGGAACACGTGCCAGAGCCAAAAATAAATGAAGGAACCACGCAGATGCAGATCACTTCACTGGATTATTCTTCTTTTTTAGGAAGGATCGCCGTGGGTAAGGTAGCAAGGGGAACAGTAAGGGAAGGACAACAGATAGCATTGGTACAGGCTGATGGCGGCATCAAAAAAATGAAGATAAAAGAACTGTATACATTTGAGGCGTTAGGCAAGAAGAAGGCAACTGAAGTAAGTGCAGGAGATATCTGTGCGCTTGTAGGCCTGGATGAATTCAATATCGGGGATACGGTATGTGATGTTGAATTTCCTGAAGCATTGCCATTGATCAGTGTTGATGAGCCGACGATGAGCATGTTATTCAGCATCAACAATTCTCCTTTCTTTGGCAAGGATGGAAAATTCGTTACTTCACGCCATTTACGTGACAGGCTGATGAAAGAAACAGAAAAGAACCTTGCTTTAAGGGTAGAAGATACAGATGGCGCAGACAGCTTCCAGGTATTTGGCCGTGGTATACTGCACCTCGGTATCCTGATCGAGACCATGCGCAGGGAAGGATATGAATTAACGGTTGGGCAGCCAACGGTAATTATAAAAGAGATCGATGGTAAGAAGTGCGAGCCTTTCGAGAACCTGGTTGTAGACGTGCCGCAGGAATTCAGCGGAAAGGTGATCGACCTGGTAACGCAGCGCAAGGGCGAAATGCTTATAATGGAAAGCAAAGGAGAGATGCAGCATCTTGAATTTGATATTCCTTCACGCGGGCTGATCGGTCTTCGTAGTAATATGTTAACCAATACAGCTGGTGAAGCCGTAATGGCGCATCGCTTTACGGAATACAAACCATGGAAGGGCCCGATACCCGGCCGCAACAATGGTGTATTGCTTTCCAAGAATACAGAGAAGACTACAGGCTATTCTATAGATAAATTACAGGACCGCGGTAAGTTCTTTGTTGATCCGGGAGAAGAGGTATACGCAGGACAGGTGATCGCTGAGCATATCAAGCCGGGAGACCTGAATGTAAATGCCACGGAGCCTAAAAAATTAACTAACCACCGTGCCAGCGGAAGTGATGATGCGAGCCGCATCGCTCCTAAAACACTGATGACGCTGGAAGAATGCATGGAATATATCCAGCAGGATGAGTGCATCGAGGTTACACCGAAGAATATCCGTATGCGCAAAGTGATATTGAATGAAGATGAAAGGAAGAAAGTGCAAAAGTCAATGTCAACGGAAGCCGTATAAAAAAAATAACAATGACCAAATCCCCCGTTCACCGGGGGATTTTTATTTTAATGATGATTATATAATTAAGTTTGTAGAGAAAATTCACCCAGCGCATGGAGACAGGTAAATGTAAAGTTTGTGGCAACAGCAGCAATAACAAATTCCACCAGGTAAAAGAAATGCAACTGGGATTAAGAGAAATGTTTACCTATATGGAATGCGGTAATTGCGGCTGTATGCAATTGCTCAAGATTCCGGCAGACCTGGGAAAATATTATCCCAATGAAGGTTATTATTCTTTCAACCGGTCGATGAACCTGGAAAAGCCCGGGATGCTGCGAAAAATAAAATCATCTTACCTGCTGTACGGCAAAAATGCATTGTTGGGGAGCTTACTTTCCCTCGGGTATAAGGTACCGGAGTATTATCCATGGGTGAAGATACCTGGTGTACGATATGACGATGCCATACTTGACGTGGGCACCGGTAACGGAAGCCTGCTGCTCGACCTGTTCAAGATCGGTTTTACCAACCTGACGGGTATCGATCCTTTTATTGATAAGGACATGCAATACGGAGATATCAATATTTACCGGAAGGGTATTTTTGAAACCACGGGAAAATTCGATCTTATCATGCTGCACCATGCATTCGAGCACATGGACGAACCGCTAAAAGTATTATTGCAGCTGAAAAAATTAATGAACCCGGGCAAATACGTCCTTATACGCATTCCTTTAATGGGAATGGCTGGATGGAAAAAATACGGGCTGAACTGGGTTGGACTTGATGCACCGAGGCATATCATCATCCATACCATAAAAAGCATGCAGATACTGGCGGAGCAAGCGGGCATGCAAATACATAAGATCGAATTTGACTCCGGCCCTTACCATATGTGGGCAAGCGAACAATATAAAAATGATATTGCTTTAATGGAACCTGACTCTTATATGGTCAACAAACAAACCCCGCTTTTTACTAAAGAAAAGATCCGGGAATTCGCACAATGGGCAGCGCAAACAAATAAAGACGGAGAAGGAGACCAGGCGGCATTTTATTTATTTGTACCATAGCCCTTTTATTTTCTTGTAGCAACGCTTCATAAGGATTCTTGACCAGTTGGTTTGCTTGATAATTACCCGGGGGATCGGTTTCTGGTAATTAATGATCTCAGCTATATGATCGGGCAACTGGCCTGTATATCCATAAGCTTCGATCATCCCCAGGTTTTTGATACGGAATCTTTTTACCAGGTTCCACACACAATGAAATACATATTCATGCTGCATTAAAAGTCCGGGCGGAAATTTTGACAACATCGTTAGGTATTCAGGAACTTCAACAGCGGGGTTCTTATAAAGCATATGCGATACCTGTGTATCATCTGTTCCTATATTGATCAGCATTTCCCGGATGTATAGATAATCTTTATGCTCCCGGAGATAACCTATGTAAAAATCGATATCAACCACCCATTTGAACCGGGTATCATAAAGGATACGCTCATCTCTTCGGTGCATGACCGTACTCGGATGCCCGATCACATTCGCATAGAAGAGATTTAATGAGCTTTCTTGCAGCATATCTTTTTTCCAGCCGGTTAAAAATTCATTTACTTCACTGCCGGAGGATGAGTAGATATTATTACAGGCGGAGAAAATAAAATCATATTTCCCTGTTGCTGCCGCGGCGGCAAATTTTCCCAATGCCTCCGGTGAGGAAAACCAGTCGTCATCATGCATAAGCTTGATCCAGTCACCCTTCGCTTTTTGGATAGCAATATTCCAGTTGGCCGGTGTGCCGGCAGCAGGATCATTTTTAAAGTAGCGTAGGGGAAGAGATGCAGAGAATGTTTTGGCAAGCGCCTGCACTGATTCGTCGGGACTGTCATCGGTAATTACTATTTCATAATTGCTGTAAGTCTGAACTGTAATAGATTCCAGCAGCCGCTGCAAATAAGTTAACCGTTTATAAGCGGGAATACATATTGAAATAAATGGCTTGTCCATAATTTGTTCCTGTTGCCGGGTAGCTCAGCGTTAAAAATAAACTATTGTTTAATGAAAACAAGGCACGGCTGTTTTTCTTTGACCTCCTCCTGTAACCAGACCAAACAAACAGTTATTTTTGCAAAACTAAAATAATAGAGGCTTGAACATCCCGGATAAAATAAGCAATTACCTGCAGGCGTATTTTGATAAAATACTGGTGGTTTCTGTGCCCCGCTTTACCGAAAGGCATGCAAGAGTAGCAGCTAATCTAAAAGGCTTGCCTTTTGAATTTTTCTGGGGTGCAGATAAACTAAAATTAGACAGCGATACCGTAAAACTGGACGGTACTTATGATGAAGAGCAGGCAAAAAAAAACCAGCGCCACGGGAAAGCTCTTAATTTGGGCGAAATAGCCTGCTCCCTGTCGCACCGGATGTTATATGAAGAAATGGCCAGGCAGAATTGGCAAAAAGTATTGGTACTTGAGGATGACGTCATCCCCTTGCTGCAGCATTTGAATGAACTGCCGGATGCTTTACAAGAGCTGCCGCCGGATTGGGAACTGGCTTATCTCGGTTATCTTAAACATGAAAAGGTGACCGGGGCGCTCAAAAGAAAACAATGGTTGTACAAGGAAATATACAGCAGGATAGGTATGATCAAATGGGACCGTAAAATGATCAGCAATTTTTTACCAAGACCCTTCAGCAATCATTTGAAAAAGGCGGGGTTTCATGATTGCACGCATGCGTATGCCATTACCCTGGAGGGCGCCAAAAAGCTTCTGGCTGCACAAACTCCCGTTGTTTACCGGGCAGATGATTTGTTGTCGACGGCAATTATGAAAGGAGATATAAATGGTTTTGTAACCGATCCTAAATTCTTCGATCAGGAAATATTCCATAATCCTGCTATTGTTTCGGAAGTTAGAACTGACTGATCACAGGTCGTTAATCTTCTTTCTTAGTTTATCAGCATAGTCGGAGCTCATTCCCTTAAGGTCATTATACATTTTTACCGCGTCGGGTTTTTGCTTGAGGCCCACATAGCACAAGCCTGAATAATAGACCGCCAGTTCCGTCTTGTCGATATTGATCGCTTTTTTGAATTGTGCCAACGCATCATCATAGTGCTCCAGCGCATAATCACTGTAGCCTAACTCTGTAATGGCGCTAACATAACGGCTATCTATTTCAATTGCTTTTTTAAGGTAAGGAACCGCTTCGGTATATTTATCGAGGTCGTTATAGCACCAACCAATGCAATAATTCGCTTTTTTGTTGTCCGGGTTTATTTCCAGCGCTTTCAAATAATGCTTCAATGCCTCTGCCGCATCTTTTTTAATGTCCTTATACACGTCTCCCATACCATTATAGCCTACAGCGGATGCCGGGCTAAGCTCAACGGCTTTCCGGTAATTCACCAAAGCCTCATCGGCATTTTCGAGTTTGGTATAGGCATAGCCCAATTCCGTATAGCAACCTGCGTCCTCAGCATAGATCCTGCTGGCCTGGGTCAGGGAAATGATCGCATCATTATACCTGCCGAGCTCGTTCTCGGAGAACCCTTTTTTGTAAAAGATCTCATCGCTGGTGATATTAGGTTCGTAGCGGATAAAAGATTCAAAATTCTTTACCGCTTCTTCATAATTCTTCTCATCATAGAATAAATAGCCCAGGTATTTATAGGCAAGCGCATAATCAGTTTTCAGGCTAATGCATTTGTCATAGTTGTTTTTTGCATCGGCGATCTTGTTTACATTCTCATTGGCATATCCTATTTCCAGGTAAATCTTCGGCTCATCGGGCCATAAAATTTTTGCCTTTTGCAGGTACCCGAGAGCCTCGGTATATTTCTTTAATTCCACACTGCACCAGCCTGCGTCGTAAAAAGCTTCTTTATAACGATCATTCAGGGAAATAGCTTTTTTAAAGGAGAGGAGTGCGTCTGCATATTTTTTCTGGTCTTTGAGCCTGATGCCTTCATTGTAATGGAGCACGGCAGTTTTAGCTGTCTTTACAGCCTGTGCTTTGGGTGATTGTAAGGCCAATAGACCAATTGCCCCGATTATTAAATGCCTAAGCATGGGAAAAATTTGGCACAAAATAGCGAGACAGATCGTATTATGCAATACCTGCATATATTTAGCGATTGTCCCAGTGCAGGAGGGGGCTGTTAATTATTTGGTTTGGGCGTAGGGCCAGCTTCTACTTTTTTCCTCAGTGTTTCGGCCAGTTTGGGATTTATCTTCAACAATTGTTCCTGCATTTTCATTGCTTCCTCCTTTTGATTCAGCTGGAGAAGACAGAGTCCGCAGTAATATACCGGGAGATCGATAGGGGAAATGGCCATATTCTTTTTGAATTGCGCTACACAATCCTCATATTTGGCCGTTTGGCGATAAGCATGGGCCAGCTCATTATATGGGTGCCTATAATTATTATCAATATCAAGCGCTTTTGTTGCATACAAAATGGCGTTGTCGTAATCTTTTTTCGCATTGTAGCACCAGGCCAGGCTATAGCAAGCCAGCTTATCAGATGGATTGACTTTTATAGCATCCTTATAATGAATGATCGCTTCATCGTATTGCATTTTTACATCCCTGTAAATATTGCCGATGGCAAGGTGCATCTGTCCCCAGTTAGGGTTAACGGTTAACGCTTTTTTATAGCAGATCAAAGCACTGTCGATCTTGTTGATCCTGTAATAGGCATTTCCCATTTCTGCATAAGCCGAGTCGTACATTTTGTTAAGGGAAACCGCCATTTGGAACGAAAGAATAGCATCAGGATATAACCCTTTTGCGGCGGCTTTCATGCCCGCATCATAATACACAGCAGCCCTTTTCGTCAGTTGAGCTGAAGCTAATACCGTAACAGTCAGGCAAATAATTATGAAAGAAAACCGCTTAAGCATATGTCATGAGATTATTTCGCAAAATAAAACATCTTTAATGGTTCCGAAAAACAACTTCGTTAAAAATACGTGAACGGTTAGATACAAATAAAGCAGACTAGCTTAACTTTGCCCGGAATGAAAAAACTACTCACCTTAATATTCATATTTTCTTTCATGGCTGTTTTTAGCCAGGCATTTGCCCAGTGCTCGGTATGCACGAAAACGGCCCTGCAAATGGGTGAAAAGCCTGCACAGGGATTGAACACGGCGATACTTTACCTGATGGTAATGCCATTTGCCATTGTTGGCTTTATCGGCCTGCGCTGGTGGAAGAACAACAAACATTTTGAAGACGGGCAAGACCGTAGTGATAGGTAATCACCTCAGCTATATTTTTTTATAAACCGGTAGAGGTTGAATTCCGCCCCCGCTCCTTTAATATTTTCTTTCAATTCCGCCTTGTCGATTTCCGCCATTTTTTTTCTTTGGATAAGATAGTATGCTTTTTCAGCGAGCAACCAGGAGCGCTTGTCATTATCCTTTTTAATAAGCAGCACTTCTTTTATTGCTTTTAAGAGTTCTTCGATCCCTGTCTTTTGAGATGCGATCGTTTTAACAACGGGTACCGGCGCCGTATGATTATGAAATGCAGGCGCAAGCATCAATCGCAGATTTTTTACAAACAGGTCTGCATCCGGGCGGTCAGATTTGTTGACAACAAATACATCGGCTATTTCCATTAATCCTGCCTTCATGGTTTGCACCTCATCTCCCGCCTCGGGTACAACAACAACAACCGTGGCATCCGCAAGCCCGGCGATCTCGATCTCACTTTGCCCTACGCCTACCGTTTCAATAATAATATGATCAAAAGGAGCGGCCCTCACCAGGTCACTGATCTCGATGATCTTTGGATGTAACCCGCCTAACGAACCCCTTGTTGCCAGAGAACGGATAAACACCTTGGGATCATTATACCACTCACTCATTCTTATACGGTCACCCAACAGGGCACCTAGATTAAACGGGGATGAAGGGTCCACACACAATACCGCTACCGAACTTCCTTTTGAGACCAATAACCCGATCAATGCATCAACAAGGGTGCTTTTGCCCGCGCCGGGCGGACCTGTAATACCAATGATCGGTACAGTTGAGGAGGGCAGTTGCTGAAGCAGGTCTTCATATCCGGGCACTTCATTCTCTATGAAAGAAATGCAACGGGCCAGTGTCTTGCTATTGCCTGCTTTGATCTCCTCAAGCTGTTGTTGCCACATAAACGATCTTCATTTTTAATTTCGAATCCAAATTAATTAAGTTTTACGGTAAATACACAATAGCAAAGGATTGTATTTTTCTTTATTGTTTCTTTGCAGCATGAATATGTCCGTTGTCATCATTGCAAAAAATGAAGCGCATATCATTGCCAATACGCTACAGAGCCTGCAGGGTCTTACGGATGATATCGTGATCGTGGACAGCGGCAGTACTGATGATACCGTGAAGATCGGTAGGCAGTTTCATGCACGGGTGATCGAAACAGGCTGGGAAGGGTATGGAAAGAACAAGAACAAAGGCATTGCTGCGGCAAGGCACGACTGGATACTGAGCCTTGACGCCGATGAAGCGATCGATGATGTTTTAAAACGTTCACTGCAGCAGCTTTCATTACCCGATGACAAGGAAATATTTAATATCCGGTTCAAAAATTTCTTTTGCAACAAATGGATACGCTTTGGCGAGTGGGGCTTTGACGCACATATACGCATGTTCAATTCCAAAAAAGTGCAATGGAATGATGCTGACGTGCACGAGAGCCTGATTTTACCGGCGGATGCCAAGGTCACCACCCTCAATGGGCATATTCTGCATTACACAGTGAACAGCCGCGAAGATTATGCTGTTAAGACCGATAATTATGCGAGGATGAATGCAAGAAAATATTTTGCAGCGGGCAAGAAGCCCGATCTTTTCAAACAATATTTTTCACCCGTCTTTGCTTTTTTACAGCATTATATTTTCAGGCTCGGATTCCTTGATGGCACGGAAGGCTTTATCATTGCAAGAACCACAGCCCGGTACACTTTTCTAAAATACCGCTACCTGAAACAGCTCGCCAGCGGGCAACCACTGGCCTGACCGGTTATTTCTTTGGAATATTTTTTGCTCGACTTTTATGATTTTTTACAGTGGTATATTTGCCCTTTAATTTGATCAATGACCAATTTCATTCCTATATTTCCATTGGGTATCGTGGTTTATCCCGGTGAGCAACTGAACCTCCACATTTTTGAACCCCGCTACAAGCAACTCATTACAGAATGTTTTGAAAGTAAAAAGCCTTTTGGCATACCCTCTGTTATCGATGATAAAATAAGCGAGATCGGTACATTGGTTCAGGTAGTGGAGATAAGCCAGGTATACGAGGACGGAAAAATGGATATCAAGACAGAAGGCCTCAAAATATTCAGGACCCTGGAAATGATAAAAGAATTACCTGATAAATTATACAGTGGCGCCATCGTTCATTACCCGGTGAATCACCAGCATGGAAAAAGGAATCTGATGCAGGCGGTGATCGAGGGGATAAGGGCATTGCATAAATTGCTGAACGTCGATAAGGATTTTCATAAAGCAGACGATGAATTGTGGAGCTATGACGTGGCCCATCACGCCGGCCTTTCTTTGCAGGAAGAATATGAGTTACTGGGTTTATTATATGAATTACAGCGACAGGAATATTTAAAGCGCCATCTTACGAAAGTCTTACCCCTTTTAGCAGAGATGGAAGTACTGAAAGAAAAAGTAAAATTAAACGGGCATTTCAAAAACCTGAAGGGTTTTGACGGGTTATAGTTTATTGTAACTTACCGCTCTTTCCTAAACCTACCGAGATGATAAAAACTATTTGCTTTGACTTTGGGAATACCCGCCTGAAGGCTGGCGTTTTCGAAAATGATAAATTCACCGGGGAGATCGTGCTGGAAAATGGCGAAGTCTCCACCATCAGGCAAATATTACAGGATCACCAGCCACAAAAAACCATCCTGTCATCGGTCATTGATCACAACGTGGCAATAGAAGACCTGCTGGCGGAAAAAACAAAATTTCATAAAGTATCGCATCTTACTAAAATTAACTTCACAACACCCGTTGGTAAACCGGAAACTATCGGGGCAGACCGGCTGGCGCTTTGTGCCGCGGCGGTGCATTTTTACCCCGGTAAGAATAACCTGGTGATCAGCCTTGGCAGTTGCGTAACCTATAACTTCATCAACCAATGTCATCAATTCCTGGGAGGAAGTATTTCTCCCGGCATGGAAATGCGCTTTAAGGCTATGCAGCTCTTTACCGCCAAATTGCCCCTGGTAAAGCCAGATTGGAATTTCCCGTTGATTGGATATGACACAAAAACCAATATGCAAAGTGGTGTTATTGCCGGGATTGCCTATGAAATGGATGGTTTCATTGATTCATACTCAGCTAAATACGAGAACTTTAACGTGGTTTTAACCGGGGGCGATAACGCTCATTTTGCCGGGCAGCTTAAAAAGAAGATATTTGCCGACTCGAATTTCTTATTTAAAGGCTTGTATGCACTTAGTGAAACTAACAATGGCTAAAATTCTACCCGTACTTTTTGTGGTTTTTGGATTGCAATTAGGGGCAAAAGCCCAGGAAAATTCTCCTTATTCCAGGTATGGGATAGGTGATCTTACACCCAATAATAATGTTTTTACCCGGTCAATGGGAGGTATTTCCGCTGCTGTGGTAGATTACCAAAGCCTCAACTTCACTAACCCGGCAACCTATTCAACGATCTCCAATACCATTTTCGACCTGGCTGCGGAAGCAGATTTCCGGACTTTGAAAAGTTCTAACCCGGCTAAAAAATCCTCCTCTGCCAACTCTTATTTTTCTTACTTGCAACTTGGTTTTCCGCTAAGCACACCCAAGATGTTGAAAAAAGATATCAGGTGGGGAATGAGTTTAGGCCTGCGTCCTGTTTCAAAGATCAATTATAAGATTGAAAAAAATGAACGCCTTTCCGGCATCGATAGCCTGAATACTTTATACGAAGGTGGCGGCGGCGTTAACCAGGCCTATGTTGGAACCGGGCTGCGGGTCAAGAATTTCAGTATTGGCATCAATGCCGGTTATATGTTCGGAAGCAAGGATTATAGTACCAAGCTGAGCTTCATCAACGATTCCATTACTTATTACCTGTCCAATTCAGGCAATAAGACCAGCTTTGGTGGCTTTTTCATTAACGGTGGTATGCAATATGATATCGTCCTTAATAAAGACAAAACAGGACAGATCGCACGCGTGCTGAGGCTTGGTATATATGGCAACGTGGGACACAGCCTGAGTGCGAGCCGCGATGACGTAAGGGAAACTATCGTGTATGATGCGAATGGAGCCTATTACCGTCTTGACAGCGTGTTTGAGCAAAAAGATATAAAAGGTAAAATTAAATTTCCTACTCAGGTGGGCGGGGGTTTCAGCTACACGGGCAAGCATTGGATGTATGGCGCAGATGTTGAATTCTCAGGCTGGAATAGTTACAGGTATTATGGTCAAACGGACCTGGTACAAAATAGTTTGATTATCCGGGCAGGAACGCAGTATTACCCGGCAAAGGAAAACACTACCGCTAAAAAATATTTCAGCTTCGTAAAATACAGGGCCGGTTTTTATTATGGCAACGACTACATCAAAGTGAATGCCACCAGGCCGGAGTATGGCTTTACCATCGGTACTGGTATGCCGCTCACTTCTTTAAGGCGCATCAGCTATACTGGCGAATATGTTGTTCTGAATACCGCTTTGGAAATAGGCAACCGCGGTAACAAACAAACAAACCTTCGCGAAAATGTTGTTCGGTTCAGTGTTGGCATTTCTATGAATGCCCGCTGGTTCCAGAAGCCTAAATACAATTAATTTATCTTTGAGGCCATCTTAAACCAACACTCCATGGCGTACAGGAAAGATATCTTCTTCTATATAGCCATCAGCCTGTCAACCATATTCCTGAGTTCCTCTCTTTTTTCCTGCGAGAACAGCAAAAAGGATTTAGATGATATGAATACCAAGAACCTGGGCGTGGAAGTTGTGAAAAATGTAGACATCAATTATACACTGGGCGGCAAGGCTAAAGCGAAACTGCTGTCTCCACTAATGCTCCGGGTGCAGGAGGACGTTCCGTATGTAGAGTTTCCAAACAAGCTTCATGTAGATTTTTTTAATGACACTGCCGGTGTTGATAGCCGGCTTGATTCGCATTATGGCAAATATTACGAGACACAAAGCAGGGTATTTTTGCGGGACAGTGTGAAGGTGATCAACATAAGCGGTGATACGCTCTATTGTAACGAGCTGTGGTGGGACAGGAGCAAAACGGGCAATGAATTTTATACCGATAAGCCGGTACGTATCCGCACCCGAACCGAGATCATCGACGGTATTGGTATGGAAGCCAGCCAGGATTTTAAACAGTACCACATTGTGCAGGTGGTTGGTATTATAAAAGTGGCTTCTTCTCAATTTCCCGGTAACTAAGCAACCCCCGGTTTAGTTTTGTTATCTTAACTTCGGGCACTTAACAACAACTATTATGGAATATCGTCGTTTGGGCAGGTCGGGCTTACAGGTAAGTGTTTTATCTTTTGGAAGCTGGGTTAGCTTCAGCAAACAGATCAATGACAGGGTCGCTGATCAATTAATGGGCATTGCCTATGACCAGGGCATCAACTTTTTTGACAATGCCGAAGTATATGCATTGGGCGAAAGCGAAAAGATGATGGGCCGGGTATTGAAAAAGAAAAAATGGGACCGTACTTCTTATACCGTTTCATCAAAAGCATTTTGGGGATGGCGCGGAAAGGCCAATAAGCCCAACCAAACGGGCTGCAGCCGCAAGCATTTGATAGAAGCCTGCAATGAAGCTTTGCAAAGGCTGCAGGTAGATTACCTGGATATGTACTTCTGCCATCGCCCGGATAAAAAAACACCGGTAGAAGAAACCGTATGGGCCATGAACCACCTGCTGCAACAGGGCAAAATATTATACTGGGGAACGAGTGAATGGAGTGGTGTTGAGATCATGGAGGCGCATAGGGTGGCGCAGCAATATCATTTGATCGGACCCACGATGGAGCAGCCGCAATACAACCTGTTTGAACGTGACAAAATGGAAAATGAGTTCCTGCAGATCTTTCAAACAGTAGGTATGGGAACAACCATTTGGAGCCCGCTGGCCTCTGGGCTTTTGTCCGGTAAATACAATAACGGCGTACCAAAAGATAGCCGCTTTGCCTTACAGGGCTTCGACTGGCTGAAAGATAAATGGGTGATGGATGAAAAGATTAAAAAGGTAAAAAAGCTCAGTGAGCTTGCCGCTAAATTAAAAGTAAGTACGGCCTCACTCAGTATTGCCTGGTGCATCAAGAACCCCAATGTGAGTACGGCGATACTTGGCGCAACCAAAAAAGAGCAATTGCTGGATAACCTGAAAGCACTGGAGGTGGTTGAAAAGCTTACGCCTGAAATAATGGAGAAGATAGAAGCGATCATGAAAACAAAACCGGTGCTGCCTGAGTATTGATATGCAGAAAATCACTGTTTACGGAATTCCTAATTGTGATACGACCAAAAAAGCAATTAGCTGGCTCAATAAAAATAAGATCGCCTTTTCATTCCATGATTATAAGCAGGAAGGGATAAGCAGGCAGAAGCTGGAAGAATGGTTTGATAAAGAGAGCTGGGAAACCATTTTTAATAAAAGGAGCACTACCTGGCGGGCATTGCCGTTGACCGAGCAAAAAAAATTAAAGGACCAGGCATCAGCTATTGATATCATGCGGCAGCACAACAGTATCATTAAGCGGCCGCTGATCGAGGCCGGAAGCCACCTGATCGTGGGATTTAATGAAGAAACATATCGCAAACAAATAAAATAAACATCATGAAACGTCACGCAACAGCCGTTTGGAACGGTACAGGTAAAGAAGGGCAGGGCCATCTTACCACACAAAGTACAACATTGAACAAAACCCAGTACTCTTATAACTCCCGCTTTGCTGAGGGTGTTGGAACTAATCCCGAGGAATTAATCGCTGCTGCACACGCCGGCTGTTTTACTATGAAAGTGACTTTCTTGTTGAACGCAGCAGGATTTACACCGGATGAACTTGAAACAAGATGTGATATAAACCTGGTGGATGGCGCTATCACCGAATCGCACCTTAATTTAAAGGCAAAAGTTCCCGGGGTCAGCAAAGAACAATTTGATGCTGTGGTGGCTGATGCAAAAACTAATTGCATCATCACAAAAGTGCTGAATGCCAATGTAACCCACGAAGCGGTATTGTTGTAAATAGCTTTGGTCAATAATGATCCCATCTGCTGAAGGCGGATGGGATTTTTTAATGCATAGCTTCCGAAAGATCTATTTTCTTCTTTTTATTACCCTTCACCATTAAAACAAATGGTACACAGACTACAAACATGATACTGAGGTAAAGAAATACATCCATGTAAGAAAGTACCGCCGCCTGCTTTGCTACCATGCCACTTAAACCCGCATAGCTTGCTTTAGCAGCATCGCCGGGTGGCATACCCCTCAACATTAAACCATGTTGTAAACCTGATATTCGTTGCTGAACGGCCGGGCTGCTTGCATCTAATTTTGCAGCAAGATTGCTCCAATGAATAACATTTTGCCTGGTTAAAAAAGTGGTAATAAGGGCAATACCAAATGATCCTCCTAATTGCCGCATCATACCGGTAAATGCAGAGCCCTGACCTATCTCTTTTCCTTTTAACGTTGATAAGGAAAGCGTGGTAACGGGAATAAACAACATACCCATAGCGATACCCCTCATAATAAGAGGCCAGAAAAAATCATCCGCATTAGTATTAGGTGTTAAAATGTTATGACCCCAAAAGGTGAAAATGGCAAAGAGTAACATACCCCCGGCTGCGAGGTATTGTTGTGGCACACCTTTCTGTAATAAAGCACCGATCATTGGCATCATCACAGCGGTCGTAAGTGCTGCCGGTATCATCAGCATTCCGGCCTGTTGAGCCGTCCACCCTAAAATGGTTTGAGTATATAGTGGAATGATAAAAGTTGAGCCATACAATCCAAACCCCATGATGAAAGAAAGTATGGTGCCGACCCGTAGGTTGCCATTCTTTAAAACACGTAGTTCAACGATGGGGTTTCTGAAAGTTAATTCACGCCAGATAAAACAATAAAGGCCAAGCCCTGCGGTTATGGCAAGAACCACAATGGTGCTACTGCTGAACCAATCATCTTCCTGCCCTTTTTCCAGAACATATTGTAATGATCCGATCGCAATTGCCAATAACGCAATACCCAGCCAGTCAATATCTGCGACAGAACTTTTTTCTCCATATTTCGGACTTCTTACATATTGCAAAGTAAGCAGCGTAGCAATTACACCAATCGGAATGTTGATGTAAAAAATTAAAGGCCAGTTGAAATGATCAACAATGTATCCACCTAATGGAGGGCCTAGTGTTGGCCCAATGATAACTCCTAAACCATAAATAGCCTGCGCCATCCCTCTTTTTTCAACCGGGTAACTTTCAGTAATAATGGTTTGCGAGGTAACCAATAATGCGCCTCCTCCCACCCCTTGGAGAAAGCGAAATGCCACCAGTTCCCAGATATTTGTTGCATTACCACATAAGAAAGAAAAAATGGTAAAGATGACAATAGATGCCGCAAAGTAATTACGACGTCCAAATTGCTGGGATAACCAGCTTGTCATTGGTACGATGATAACATTACCAATAGCATAGGCTGTAATTACCCAACCAACTTCGCTCAGCGTTGCACCTAACGTTCCCTGCATTTTAGGCAGCGCCACATTTACGATGGTAGTATCTACAATTTCAAGCAATGCGCAAAAGATAGCAGTAATGGTAATGATCACCCTCCTGCTGCCATATTCTACCAATGATCCTGTTTGTTCCATAAATATATTATCCGGCAGTTTAATCCAGGTGTACGTCAACCGTCACATTCATCCCGGGCTTCAATTGTTTTACAAGGCTGTCTTTTTCGTCATTGAATTCAATTTTTACCGGCAGGCGCTGTACCACTTTCACAAAATTGCCGCTGGAATTGTCCGGCGGTAATAAGGCGAACTGGGAGCCGGTGGCGGGAGAGAAAGAGCTAAGCGTCGCTTCAAAGGAATGGCCGGGGAAAGCATCAGCATGAACGATAACTTTTTGACCGATCTTCATTTTTTCAAATTGCGTTTCTTTAAAATTAGCCACCACCCACAGGTCCTGGTTAAGAACAATACTGAATGCGGGTTGCCCGGCCTGCAGGAATTGCCCACCCTGTACATTTACTTTTGATATCATGCCTGTCTCCTGCGCAGTTATTACCGCATAAGAAAGATTAAGTTTTGCTTCTGCCACTTCTACTTCACGTTGCTTGATGACGGATCCTGCTACACCGATCTGCGAAGAAGTGGCCTGGCTCTGGGAAGAGACCGCATTGGTTTGCTGTGCCGCCTGGTTCTTTTGCTGTACCAGTATCTGCAATTGTTTTTCCGCTGTTTGCTTTGCAGCCAGCGCCTGCTCGTATTGTTGCTGTGTGATAGAATGATCCTTGATAAGGTTGGCATAGCGCTCATGATCCTGTGTTGCTCTCCATACACTAACCTTTGCGGCTTCTATTTGCGCATCCACGGTAGAAATACCTGCTCTTGCACTGGCTATATTTGCCTTGCTGGCATTGGTTGTTGCCTCTGCCATTCCTAAATTACTTTTGGCTGTTGCCAGCGCTGCTTCTGCCTGCTGAACCTTTAGTGCAAGGTCTCTCTCATCAAGGATCAAAAGTGTATCACCTTTTTTTACAAGCTGGTTGTCTTTTACACGCACTTCTTTTATATACCCCGCCACTCTTGGAATAACAGGACTGATATTCGCTACCACCTGCGCATCGTCTGTTTCTTCATGATGCTTGCCATGGGTGTACTTACTGATGCCAAACCATCCTCCACCTGCTACCAGTAGCAGGAGTATGATGATGAACATCCTGCTGCGTTTCTTTGGTGCCTGCGGTTTTACCTGTTCCTGTTTTTCATTAATGTTCTGTTCCATAATAATTTTTATTTGTTAGTTGGTGCTTAATAGTCCTGTTACCTGTAATATCTTATTATACGCCAGGAAAGAATCTGCCTTAGCATTGGTCACGCTAAGCTTCGCCTGCAACAGTGCTACATCAGCATCCAGCAGGTCGGTGGTTGAAGCCAGGGCGTTATCGTATTTATTTTTGGTTATGCGGTAATTTTCCGTTGCCTGTCCTACAGCCTTTTCATATACCTGTATCTTTTTTATAGTTACGAGGTAAGCCTCGTAGGCCTGGTTAACCTGCAAGCGGATATTGTCATTCAGTATTTCTTCACTGACCTGTAGCTGGTTAACTTTTATTTTTGCCTGTTCCATTTTTGTTCTTGTCTTCCATAAAGAGGAGATATTATATTTTAGGCCAACGCCAATATTTACCGCATTGTAGATGCTGACAAATTTTGGAATATCGGCTGCGATATAGCCGCCTGTTAAAGCAAGCGAAGGATAATAATCGGCTTTGACATTTTTAATACCTACTGCCGCAGCTTTTTTCCTGTAGGATAATGAAGCAAGATCCTTCCTGTTCCTAATTGCATCAGTTTCGTATTCATCCAGCGTTTTGATACTTGCAGGAAGGCTCAACCCTGATTTGTCAGGTACCAGCATTGTTTGTTCCGGCAATCCCATCATCAGGTCCATATTTACCGACGCGAGCTTATAATTGCTTTCGGCATCCAGCAGTGTAAGTTCGATGTTCGAAGATTGCAGTTCTGCTTTCATCAGGTCATTCCTCGCGAGTAAGCCATTCTTTTCCAGGTTAGAGAAGTCTTTTACCCGCTGTTGTGCATTGGTAAGGTTCTCTTTTACCAATTCGATGGCAGAATAGGCTTTATACAAATTGATGCAGGCATTTGTTACATTTTGGACCATCAATACAAGATCATTATCTGCATCCAGCCTGACCGCCTGCTCCAGGTATTGAGAAGACTCGATGCCATATTTCAGTTTGCCACCGGAATATAGCGGTAAAGAAACATTTGCAATGCCATATACTGCCTGGCTTACATTAGGGCCACCGCCATTTGATCCCGATTTGAGGTCGATGGCTGGCTTCACCGGGAGGTACAGGTAGGAGCCACTTACGCTTGCCTCCGGTAAACGACGCTCTTCCGCCTCTTTCACCAGAGCCGATGCTTCCAGTATTTTCTCCTTGTTCATTTTCAGTTGCTTGCTGTTCTTAATGCTTAGGTCGATCGCATCCTTTAAAGTTATCGTTCTGCTTTCCTGTGCAAACAACGGCTGTGAAGCCAGCAAGGCCAAAAGCATTACTGTTCCTGCTTTTATCAATCTATTTTTCATTCGTTAGTGTTGCTTTAAAAAGAAATTTCAGGTGTGTACTTAGTTTTTTCTTCATGAGCTTTTGAAATTGCTCGTCAGGCATTGCCTGGAGGTTATTGATCTCGCGGTAAAAATGCTGTGTTGCCACCAGGTGCGATACCGTACCTACTAATGTTGCCATCAGTATTGGCACATCAACATTCTTTGTAAAATCACCCGTTTTTTGTCCTTCCTGTATCAATTGCTTTGCCATTTGCTGGTTGCGCTTCTTAAAATCATGTATCAATACAGAGGTAGCTGTTCGCTGGATAGCCACCTGTTCTCTCATCATTATTTTATGAAAGCAATGCTGGTTGTGAAATTTATCGACATAGTAATCGATCATCATGTTCACCCTTTGAAAAGGATCGAGCTCCTTGTTCTGGAGCATCCCTTCCAGTACCTGGGTAGTGCCAGCCGCACGGTAAGTAAAAAGGGCTTCCAGTAATTTCTCCTTCGAGCCAAAATAATAAGAGATCATCGCTACGTTAACGCCTGCCTCATCGGCGATATCCCTTACGGATGTGCCGTCGAAACCCTTGTCTGCAAACAGTTTTTCGGCTGTTTCTATGATCTGTACCTGCTTGTCATTGAATTCCATATTCCCTGGTTAAAACACAAAGTTAAACAATCGTTTAATATTAATCAAACATTTGTTTAACTTTTTTTCCGAACGGCAGTTGGACTCCTCCGAACGGTTAAACTGTTTTGTGTTAGATTTGGAAAAACTAACAGCATGTCGTTCAATAAAAAAACGGTGATTATTACGGGGGCATCCCGTGGTATTGGCAAGGCGATAGGGCTAAGGCTGGCGAAAGAAGGGGCTAACATTGTTATTGCGTCCAAAAGCGTGGAGGAGAATCCCAAACTCGGGGGAACCATTTTTTCTGCCGCCGCAGAGATGGAGGAGGCAGGAGGTAAAGCGCTGGCTGTACAATGCGATATCCGTTTTGAGGACCAGGTCCAAAACGTGGTAGATAAGACACTGGAAAAATTTGGAGGCATCGATATCTTGGTCAATAATGCCTCAGCAATAAATTTATCTCCAACAGAACAAACAGAGCCCAAGCGTTTCGATCTGATGTATGATATCAATGTAAGAGGAACATTTATGATGAGCAGGGCTTGTATCCCGCATCTTAAAAAAGGGACAAATGCACATATATTAAATTTATCCCCACCACTGAATATGGATATGAAATGGTTCGCCAACCACCTGGCTTATACCATCAGTAAATACGATATGAGTATGATCGCCCTGGGCTTGGCTGCCGAGCTGAAAAAATATCATATTGCTGCCAATGCCTTATGGCCACGCACTACGATCGCCACGGCGGCAGTACAGAATTTACTGGGCGGCGAGATGCTTATGAAAATGAGCAGGACAGCAGATATTATTGCTGACGCCGCATATTATATCCTGTCTAAATCTTCTGCTGAATGCACAGGCAATACTTTTATTGATGAAGAAGTATTGGCAAGGGAAGGCATTACTGATCTGTCTAAATATGCTGTAGTGCAGGGCGGGCAATTATATAACGACCTTTTTGTTTAGCTTGTCTTGTTAATGAAATCCTAAAAGCTTTTTTGTTTTATGAATGGTAACATTTTGGGGTAGTGGTGCGTATAATTTCGTACCAGCATCACCAGCCATGAATGATGCTTATCAAACCAAAAAGTATAGCCATGAAATTTTTTAAGTTTAAAGCTTTATGCTTTTGCTTAGCACTAACTGCCACCACAGCCTATAGCCAGACGACACAGCGCAAACTGGACGCAAAAAGGCTCACTTCAGCAATTAAAATAGACGGTGTACTTGATGACGCGGGTTGGAAGGATGCTCCTGCTGCCAAGGACTTTTTTGAATGGAGACCCACTGCCGGGGCTAAGGAAGAATATGACAGTAGGTCGGAAATTTACATTTTATACGATAATACTTCCATTTATGTAGGTGGTTATATGCATGAGAAAACAAGAGATAGCATATCCACGGAACTGGCGGGAAGAGATAAGATCGGGAGCAATGATTTCGTAGGAGTGATCTTCGACACGTATAATGATAAAATAAATGGATCGGGATTTTATGTCACTCCTCTAGGCGAGCAATATGATGCAAAATATTCTAATACGAGCGGCGAGGACGATTCCTGGAATGCGGTTTGGTACAGCGAAGCAAAATTGCAAAAAGACGGATGGACATTTGAAATGAGAATTCCTTATTCGGCACTACGGTTCAGCAGTAAAGGAAAAGAATGGGGATTGAATATAACCCGTAAAAGGGTGAAAACTGGTAAGCAATACATGTGGAATCCCGTTTTTCCAACAGTCAATGGATTTATAAACCAGGAAGGATTATGGTCCGGTATTTCAGACATCAAGCCCCCGGTCAGGCTTTCTCTGTCTCCTTATTTTTCTACCTACCTGAATTATTATCCAAAGGCGGCAGCCGGTGAAAAGCAATTCTCACAAACCATCAATGGCGGAATGGATATCAAGTATGGCATCAACCAGAACTTTACATTGGACATGACGCTCATACCCGATTTTGGACAGGTGCAAAGTGATAAAACTGTGTTGAACCTTTCACCCTTCGAAGTAAAATACAATGAAAACAGGTCTTTCTTTACAGAAGGGACGGAGCTTTTTAATAAAGGCGGATTATTCTATTCAAGAAGGATCGGCAGCCGCCCTTTGCATTCGTATGAAGTTAGGGGCCAGCTGGGGGCAAATGAGCGTATAGTCGAGAATCCATCAGAAACCAAACTCCTTAATGCAACAAAGATCTCAGGACGAACCCAAAAAGGCCTGGGCATTGGTTTTTTTAATGCCATCACCCAACCCATGGATGCGAAAATAGAAGATGATAAGGGCAATAGCAGGAAAATAGAGACCAACCCACTTACCAATTATAATATTCTTGTATTTGACCAAACGCTGAAGAACAACTCTTCCGTCTCGTTGATCAATACTAATGTTATGCGGAGTGGAAATGATTACGACGCTAATGTAACGGCGGTGGTATTCGATATTTATGACAAGAAGAATATGTACAACCCCTATGGCAAGATTGCAACGAGCAGGTTATCGGGAAATGGGAAATACTCGAATGGCTATGCACATAACCTGGGCTTCGCTAAAACAGGTGGTCGCTTTAACTTTAACCTGAACGAAGATCTTACTGATGATAAATACAATATCAACGACATGGGCCTGTTGTATAATAATAATCAGTTGTCTCACTACCTCTGGATCGGCTATAAGTGGGTGAAGCCCGGTAAGTGGTTCAACAATATGTACCTGAACTTCAATAATAACCTGAGTCACCGGTTCAAGGATGGGGCCTATCAAAGCTATAATGTAAACGTTAATATCAATGGCCAGCTTAAGAACCTATGGTATGCAGGATTGTTTGTAAATCGGGTTTTTGAAGGGAATGATTTTTACGAACCGAGGGTGCCGGGACGTTTTTACAGGACATCCAGTTCTGTTGGCTTTAATGCATGGGGAAATAGTAACCAGGCAAAGAAATATTATGCAGAGTTCAGTTATTTCATTGCCTTCAAAGAACGCTTTAACGGAAGAAGTTCTGAATATTCCCTTAGCCAGCGATACAGGTTCAATGATAAGTTCGCGTTAACCTATAGCTTGTACTTTAACCCAGCACGTAATAGCGCAGGCTTTGCAGACGTTGATCCTTCCAATAATGTTATTTTCAGCAGGCGCAACATCAATACCGTTGACAATAGCCTGAGTGGTAAATATAATTTCAGCAAGAAATCGGGGATAACACTGGTGGCAAGACATTACTGGAGCGAAGTGATCGCAAAACAGTTCTTTACCCTCCAGGATAATGGTTTGCTGACTGAAAATAATACCTATAATAAAGATGTTAACCAGAACTTCAACATCTTTACGATCGATATGGTGTATACCTGGCAATTTGCCCCAGGCAGTTTTCTTAATGTAGTCTGGAAAAATTCTACAGGGGGATCTTATCCTGTGAACATGGGGTATTTCAAGAATTTTAATAACACGGTTGGCTCAACACAAAACAATAACCTTTCTGTAAAATTTCTTTATTATATCGATTACCTGTCTTTGCAAAAGAAGCGATAAAAAAAATTCCCATCATTGATGGGAATTTTTTTTATTATGATTTTATTTGGAATTGTTCCCGATCATAATGGCGGCCATAGCGATGGCGGCATCTTTCAATGGTTGCCAAAGATCGCCTTTGAGCGCCCTCTCCCCATGAACAACAAGGATAAACACGACCAGCATAAGGGCCAGCATATAGCAGGCCACCCGTTTAAACTTATTGATAAGAATGGCCAGGGCTGCCAGTAAAAAAGCGGCACCGCTTATATAGATCAGCAGGGATGGGTCGCCCGGCATCCAGGAGGGTATACTTCTTTGCATTATTTCCATCCCGGCGCTTTTAAAATGCAGGATGCCAAAGGCCGCCATTACAAAGGCAAAACCGATTTCGGCAAGTCTTGAAGGAATAAGTTTTGTCATATTATTGGGTTTATTTAAGGCAAAAAATACAGATTAGTTTTGAGCCTTACAACAAAACGAATATTTTAATAATGTATTGCGCAGGAAGTGAAAGCACTTAAAATATAATATTCCGGATATTCCCCAGGTGGACGGATAAAAAATGCCGCTGCACATTAAAGAAGTCGGGTAAGAAAATGGATGAATGGAGTACGGTAAAAATAAAAGCGCCGGTTATTGCAACCAGCGCTTTCAATAAGTCATAAGTGAAGATCATGGATTATTTTCCGGCCTCATCATGGGAAAGAATAATACATCCTGTATGGAATGCTGGTCGGTGAGCAGCATTACGATCCTGTCGATACCAAAGCCGATACCACTGGTAGGTGGCATGCCATATTCCAACGCCCGCAGAAAATCATGGTCAATGAACATGGCCTCGTCGTCACCACGCTCCATGAGCTTTGTTTGCTCTTCAAAACGCCCGCGCTGCTCAATGGGATCGTTCAGTTCACTATAGGCATTGGCGATCTCCTTACCATTGCACATCAGCTCAAATCGCTCAACCAGCCCGGGCTTGCTGCGGTGCTTTTTGGTTAGCGGGCTCATCTCTACGGGGTAGTCGGTGATAAAGGTAGGTTGTATATAATTGCTTTCACATTTGCCGCCGAATATTTCATCGATCAGTTTTCCCTTTCCCCATTTTTCATCGGCATGAATGTGCAACTGTTTGCAAACTCCCCTTATTCCTTCTTCATCCATCTCGGAAATATCGAAACCAGTATGCTCTTTAATGGCATCATACATGGTCACCCTCTTGTAGGGGGCCTTGAAATCAATTTCTTTTTCACCAACCGTAACCATTGTAGTGCCGTTGGTCGCCATAGCGGCCTTTTCTAACAGCTGCTCGGTTGTTTCCATCATCCATTCATAATCTTTATAGGCAACATAGAATTCGAGTACGGTAAATTCGGGGTTATGGGTCCGGTCCATTCCTTCATTTCGGAAGTTGCGGCTGAATTCATATACCCATTCAAAACCACCAACGATCAGTCTTTTTAAGTAAAGCTCGTTAGCGATACGCATATACATGGGCACATCAAGCGCATTGTGATGCGTTGTAAAAGGCCTCGCTGCCGCACCACCAGGAATGCTTTGTAGCACCGGTGTATCCACTTCCAGCGCTCCACGCTCATTTAAAAATTCACGTATGGCATTCACCATTTTTGTACGCTTAATGAAGGTCTCTTTCACTAAAGGATTAACGATGAGGTCGGCATACCGCTGCCGATAACGGAATTCGGGATCGGTGACCTCATCAAAGGCCTCTCCGTCTTTTTCTTTTACTACCGGTAGGGGGCGCAGGGACTTGGTGAGGATGGAAAACTGCTTTACATGTATCGATGTCTCCCCGGTCTTGGTAGTAAATACATATCCTTTTACACCGATGATATCACCTATGTCGGTTAACTTTTTCCAAACCGTTTGGTAAAGGGTCTTATCGTCTCCCGGGCAAATATCATCCTGCTTGATATAGCATTGTATTTTACCATGTGCGTCCTGTAGAACAAAAAAATTGGCCTTACCCATATCACGAACACTCATGATGCGGCCGGCAATACATACTTCTGCAAAATCCGCTTTGTTCTCCTCGCCTTTATAATGCTCTTTAATAAAAGCTGATGTGATATTTACAGGGTACGTGGCAGCGGGATAGGCATCAATGCCCAGCCTGGTAAGCTCTGTTAATTTTTCTCTACGGATGATCTCCTGCTCTGATAAGTGTTGTGTGCTCATATTTAAAAAACAGCTGAAAGCTGTTGAGGCCGCAAAGATATTGCATACAGGCCATTGTCAATGCATGTAAGCGTTTGACAGGAATCTTGCCTATATTTGAGACTAAAGCTAACCATATGAAAAACATCATCACTGCTCTGCTGGTTTGTACGATTTTCTATGGCTGCGATGTGATAAAACAACTGCCTCAATCAACAGGCGTAACGGAATATGAGGCCGCCGAGGGCATTAAGGAGGCGCTGAGCCAGGGGCTGGCAAAATCCGTCCTGCAACTCAACAGGGAAGACGGGTTCTTCAGGGATGCTTTTTATAAGATACTCCTGCCCCCTGAAGGGAGGAAAGTAGAGAATACCTTGCGGGATATCGGCCTGGGCAGTATGGTTGATAAGGCCATATTGCAGATCAACCGGGGTGCGGAAGATGCTGCCGGCTATGCCAGGCCCATTTTTGCCAATGCGATCAAGAGCATGACGATCAATGATGCGATCGGCCTGGTGAGGAATGGCGACAGCAGCGCTACGCATTTCTTTCGGGAGAAAACCACGGCAGAACTCACCGCAGCTTTTTTGCCGGTTATTAAAGCATCATTGGATAAGGTAAATGCTACAAAATATTATGGAGATATTGTTAACCGCTACAATAGCATTCCGCTTGTTCTAAATAAGGTTAATCCCGACCTGAATGGCTATGTTACCAGTAAGGCCATTAATGCATTGTTCGACCTGGTGGCCAAGGAGGAAAAAAATATACGGACCAATTTTGCCGCAAGAACCTCGGAGTTACTGCGGAAGGTGTTTGGACAGAAGTGGTGATCATTCCTTCGTTACCAAAACCTGGTTATAGCCTGATCGCTAATTTTAAAGCAGGCTGATTCAGGGTATATAGACTGCCGCTTTTCAGTTGCTTTGATTGCTGCATGTCAATGCTGAGATTCCCCGCTTTCCTTTTATATATGCTGCCGGTAACAAAAAAAGGGATGCTCGAGATCAGGAAAGCGATACCCCCAACAAAGAGGACAGAGGAAACAGTAGCTTTATTTTCGTCCTCCTCACTGTTAAACCCCCACACCACATCGTATGTTTTTGGGAAGGTCAGGAGGCCTATGCCCGCACATAGCGTGCCCGTGCCCAAAAATACCCAGGCGGTTGTTTTCTTGTTTTTACTTTTTTGTAAATAATCTTTCTTCGTAAGTGCGGTTTTATTGTTGGCCATTTGCGCCTTCGATGTAAAGGCGAAAGCGATAAGGCAAAACAGCAGGATTATCTTTTTCATTATTTCAAGTTTTAGTGATGAGAGATCAATATCTGCCCGGATTATATCCGGGATCCCTGATTTTGTTACCTTCTGTTTTAAAAAAGCATTAACTTTCTTATTACTTATGATCGCCCACCCAGACCATAAATACATTGAAGCATTGCAACAGAATGATTCATCGCTGATCGAGGAGATCTATCGCCGCTATTCCGGGCGGATCAGGAATATGGTCATAAAGAACAGTGGTAGCGAAACGGATGCAGCAGACCTATTCCAGGACGTATTGGTAGAGCTTCACAGGAAGGCCTGCCAGCAACAGTTTATATTGACCTGCCCTTTCGATGCCTTTCTTTACCTGGTATGCCGCAACCGTTGGATCAACGAATTGCATAAAAGAAAAGGAAAGCCCGTAACAATAAAGGGAGATGAAGGATTTAATATCAATGAAGATGTATTTGAAAATCATGAGGCCCTGGTCATACTGGATAAGCGTAAAACCCTCGTGGAGGAGAAGCTTGCTGAGTTGGGGGGAGGATGCAGGGAGCTATTATCTCTTTCCTGGAGCGGGAAGCCGTTGCAGGAAGTAGCGAAATTGCTTAATTTTTCCTATGCGTATGTAAGAAAAAAGAAAACGGAATGTATGTCAAAACTGATCAGCCTGGTTAAAGAATCACCGGGCTTTAGCGCTTTAAAATGGTGATATTTTTATGAATGCTGAACTGGCCGAAAAAATAGAAAGATATCTTAATGGTGAAATGCAGCCGCCTGAGGGGAGGGATTTTGAACTACAATTATCTGCAGATGAGGGATTGCGTAAGGAACTTGAATTATACAAAAGCATCAATACAACAATGAACGCCCCACCAAGTGAAGAGGAATTACGACGCACACTGCAGCAAATGAACCGGAAATATTTCCCGGGAGGGGCTAAGCTGATGCAGGGGGCATTTAAAAAATGGATGGCTGTAGCCGCTGCTGTAACCGTTATTGTTTTTGGCGCTGTTTATTTTCTTATTTCCGGTAAGCCTTCTACCGAAAAACTATATGCACGCTATGCTGAGCCGGTATCGCTGGATGTACAACTGCGTGGTAGCTCGGCGGATTCTCTTGCTCAAAAAGCTGCGGCCGAATTTAATAAGAAGAATTATGCAGCAGCAACGCCTTTACTGGAACAATACCTGCTGCAGCGGCCTGATGATGCGCAAATGAAATTCTCACTGGGAGTAGCCTACACAGAAACCCGTAACCATGAACGGGCCGATAAGCTGTTTGCAGTAATGGCTTCTGGAAACTCTGCATTTGCAGAGACGGCAAAATGGTGGTTCGCATTGTCGGCCCTTAAACAAAATGATAAGGCTCAATGTCGCGAGCGGCTGGGTAATATTCTTTCAACATCTCCTTACTATACCAGGGCGAAAGAACTGCTTAAAGAATTGGATTAGGAATATTCTCTTTTTCTCCTGAAAGAAAAATAGGCAATGATCAATGCAAGACTGGTCACTATCGCTATCCATTTTAGTTTACTGGATGAAGACGAAATTATATTTTCTTTGCGGGGACCAATATAAATATAACCACTCCAGTAATATGGGGATGTCAATGCAACGGACGAACTTTCTATCGCAGAAAGCTTAGCCTTTTGCAAGGAGGTTGAAAAATCATAATTCGACAGGTTACTATAAAAGGCCTTAAACAAAGTTGCTGAACTATTGTCCTCTGTTTGCCACAGGCTGGCGATCACGCTCCTGGTGCCGGCATAGCTAAAGCCACGGGCAAGGCTCATCAAACCCTCCGTTTTGTTAACAGCTCCGGTACCTGTTTCGCAACCACTCAACACCACCAGTCCTGCCTTTATTGGTTTCGCATAGATACGGTCAAGGTAAAGCGTCGAATCAAAGAATTCAATGCCCGCCATTACAGCGTCGCTGCCGGCATTTGCATGAGTTGCGAGGTGAATGATCCCGCTGCCGGCTGATTTTTTTTCAAATGCATCCAGTGTAGCTTTATTGCCCGTATAAAAATTTCCTGATGGGAACGAGCTTTCGATTGCCCTGAGTTCTTCGGCGCTGTGTAATAAAGGAGCCTTACCCCTTTCTTTATTCGGGAATACAGGCGCAAAAGCTGTAACGGAATTATCGATCGCATGTTTCCCGCCTGCTGCCTGCATCAGTAAGGTTTTGCAGGAAAATGCGTAAGAGGTTTGCAATTTTTTGACCAGGAAAGGAAAAGAAGAGAGGTTGGTTGATAGAATACTACCGGTTAGTAATGCATCAAAAGGAATATAAGAGATGAATCCATCAGGGATCACTAGTAAGTAAGATGTCCCGCCGTTGAGATAAGGACCGATGATCGAATTGTATAACACATTAGCCGCGGCCGCATATTTACCAGGGTCATTAATGATCAGGTCCCGCCCCGAAAAAAAATACAGGAAACTATCAGCCTTGCTCTTTAATCCTGGGGGCAATCGATAAAAACCGGGGGCTTTTCCATACTCACCTGTAAACAGGTAAGTGGCTGAGTCGCCGGTAAAATATTCAATGAGCGCATCACCGGGATCAATGGTCTTGTTGATGATTTCTTCTGCAGTTAGCTTTTCTTCGCTGGCCAGGCTGCTTTTGTATTGCGGATTTTTTAGGTGCAAGGCATTTTCTGCAATAAGGAGCTCTTCTTCCTTTCTTTGTTTTGCCACTGTTAGAGATTGTGCCAGGACGGTATCTGCGACGGAAGAAAATTTTTGCCTGTTCAATGCTATTTCTATGGACGCGAGGCTGGCCCGGAGGGCTTGTTGCTTTTGAAATAATGAATCTTCTTTCAGGTATTGTGAAGCGGCAATATTGCGCCTGACGGATTCTGCCAATACAAAGGCTTTATTGTGTTCTGCAAATAAAAACGCTGCTGCCGCCCATTGCTTGTTTTTGTTTTTTTGATAAAGCATGTAGCAGGTAGCGATGGCTTTTTCAGTTTGCTTCCTGGTTTGTTCTACCATCTGCAGGCGTGATTCGTCATAACTAAAACCGTCCAGCAGTTTTCGTCCGGTTTCAAATGCCAGCTTGTAGCAATTCACCACATGCTCCAATTCTGTTTCGGTTCCTTTCCCAAGACTGCTGATACAATCAGCACGGGCATACAAAGCTTCGGCAATGGTATTCTCTGCATAGATGTCTTTCTGCCGGGGCAGCGAAAAATTGTCAGCAGTATCAACATCGGCTACAGTATATAATGCCTGGCTATAACAGATCAAGGCGGAATCTTTCTTTTGCAGGAGCTGGAAGACCTTTCCCATGGCGATATAGGTTTTGCCGATCTCCCGGTTACGGAGGTTTTGGGAAGAAGCGATCCTTGCAGCGTCGAGCGAGCTTTGGTAAGCAACCAGTGCTTCGGCGGGTTTACCTGCAGCAGTCAACAGATCTCCGTGCAACTGGTAGATCCCCGAATATATTTCCGCCCTTTCCTGGTCAACAGGGTTAAAAGGGGTGATGTCGATAAATGCTCTGGCCCTCACCAGGTCAAGCCTTGCTTCGGAAATTTTATGCTGCCTTATTTTGATATCTGCCAGTTCGATATAAGCCTTTCCTTTTCTTTCAGGACCCAGGGAATCAAGCTGGAGAATGCTCTGCAATGTATTCACTGCTGTGTCATATAACCCCAGTTCCTTTTGAGCTATGGCTACATTGAGTAAGCAGGAAGCGACCGGTTCCCTTTTTTTGGCTACAGAATAATAGTGAAGTGCCTGGTCAAGCAGTAATAATGCCTTTTTATAGTCGCCATAGCGACTATAAATATTGCCTAGTGTGATTTGCGAAAAAGCGTGGTAGGCGGGATTTAGAAGATTGTATTCCCGGGATAAAAGAAAATAATTTTCAAAAAGCTCCTTGCTCTTAATAAAGTTTTCCAGGATATTCAGATCGGTAGCGCGATAAAAGAGCAGGTCGATATAGGCCTTTCTCCGGGAGGTATCTTTCAATAGCTGCTCTTCATAAAGACAAACACTATCCGCAAACAAGCCTGCCTGTTGTAGAAAAATTGTTTTATTGGCTGATTCGTATTTATTGTAGAGTGAATCATAATTTTTTCTCCAGTGATCTATTTTAGAAGTATTGATAGTAGAAGTTCTTATGCCAGGATCGCTGTTTGTGCATCGGCAGAATAATATAAATAGAAGGATAAAGAATATCTCCGCAACAGTTTTATGCCAAAACATAAAGCCTTAATTTATTACATACAAATTAAGGCTTTATCATTGAAAAAAGTGGATTGCATCATTGGCCAACTGGCAACCTTGCTCTTGGAACTCTTGGGCAGGGGTGGTGAGGGTTGGGTACAATAGGAAAGCAATCCCTTCTTACCAGGTCGGAGTCGGTAATGGGTCTTCCGGGCCTTTTTACTCCCCCAACAAAACTCGTAAATACGATGCTTACATCTGAATACATACACTCCAGCTTGTCCTGCGATTGCGTGTTTTGAGCAGCTTTAATGGTTTTAAGCTTGAATGAGATCAGCCCATGCCTCATCATGACATCTCTTTTGTTTTTAAAAGTGCCGGGCAACGCTATGCCCGGCATATGGAAAACGATCTTTCTTTCTTCCCCGATGTTTACGATCTCATAAGTATTGGGCAACCGGTTGTTTAAAGATTTTTTTTCAAAGTATGTTTTTTTCCTGCTTATGGTACTTTCAATTTTTAATGAGCCAGATGCAGGGAGTTCAATACCCGCAGGTATCCAGGCGGTAATATCAATATCCACAGCAACACCTGGTCCGTCGTTGATAAAAGTGATATCGTAGTTGATCTCTTTCTCAAAGGGATCCGTAGCATTAAGACAGTGAGGCGTCGTTCTTATGCCATTAGGGTCGCTGGCAAACTGACCGATGGGCAGTACGGTGGAAACAGGCTCCATACTATCTATTTTCGTTCCGGTGTATGTGAGGCGGACCGCCTTAAGACTTGCTGTAGCACTGATCAGATTAAGGTTGTAGGGAATTGCCATTGAAATAAAAATATTCCTTTCGTTAGTGGATAGCCCGCTGGGGATCATAAAGTAAAGCGCATTATCAAAGCCAGTCATGGCAGAAGATAAAGCAGTTTGAATCTGTCTGGGAAAAGCCTCAGCAGTAGTGTATACATTATTTACTGCGCCATTGTCAAATCTGATCGCTCTTGTGTTTTGAATGGAAGCTGTCTGGGAATTGATAAAAGGATATTCGATATTAGGATCAGCGATCACATCATATACCTTTTTGCCATCATTGTAAAAAAGTGCAATTATTGAATTTGAACCAGGATTAGGCTTATGCGTGACTACCAGTGTCATGGTGTCGCCGATAACCGTGCTGCTGTCTGAAAAATCAAAGCCAATTGACTTACCGCTTGCCAGCCTTTGTTGAATTTCTTCCTGTGTTGCCGAATTGGAATAATTGGGTATAGTATAACTGCCACGTGGTGGTTTTATGGTATCATAATGCCCCACGATATTCAGCACGGCCCGTGAATTTGGGGGAATCTTATAGCTATAGGACTTGCTGGCACTGGTGCCATAGATATACGGGTCATTGATCTTGAAATACTTTCCGTTGCCGGGTTCTATAAATAACGTGTAATACGGAGGAGGGGTTGTCTGGTATGGGTTCAGGGATGTTAATGATTCGAGTGACGAGATATTGAAACTTCCTGGTAAAGTGGCGTAGCTGAAGCTTTGTCCAAATGATATATTCTTTGCCAACATTGCAATGCTGATCAAAAGAAGCACAATTAGTTTTTTGCGTTTCATGATTTATTTTTTGGTGAATCTTAATCTTTAAAACAGGTAACAGGTCATTTTGTTACCCTTCTTAAAAGCCTGAGGATGGGATCAAAAAAAGTAATCCAGGTTGGGATCGAATAACAGGTAAAGTATAAACTAATATCAATAAATGCAATAGTGCCAATTAAAAGAACGGGGGAAGATCAAAGATAAAATGCTCACCCAGCAACTGCGCAATGGTTTGTGCGATCTGTTGCTGGTATAACTGCCCTGTTTCTTTTATTTCACCCAAAGGCAACAGACCGGGACCCATTAGGGCCAGCCAGGTTTGTGAAGACCCGTTAATGAATTGCCCGTGAGAGGTCCATTTGTTATTCCTGCCGCGGCCATGGTCAGTCGTAATGATAAGGCTAGTATTCCCTGCATACCCGGGTGTTGTTTGTACCAGGTGCCATAAGTTCGCCAGCATCCGGTCGACCTGGTTCGCCTGTTCGAGATACAGGTCGTAGCGCCCCTGGTGGGCAAATTCATCCGTTTCACCAAAACCTAAATAAACAACTCTCGGCCGGTATTTACGGATATAGTCTTTTGCCACTAAAAACGTAAGCTGGTCATAACGTGTATGAGTTCTTTCAAAAATATACCCATCTTCCGTCTTATTTATCAGTGTTTCTTCCCTGGATAAGGCGGGGTTGGCCAGGGTGTCATAGCCACTGTTTATTAAAACACCGCTGCGGGTCCTGTTCAGTATATAAGGGAAAACATCCCAGGAAGTAAAGACGGCTACCTTATTTTCAAATAGGGGCATCTTATTAAGGTATTCAAGAACATTCCGGTTGGGGTTGTCTATCTTCTTATTGGAAGTGATCTCGGGGTCGGGCAAACCGGTAAACATCTCGTTATACCCGGGGTAAGACATGGCATAAGGGTTGGCAACATTTACTTTGTTGTCATAGAAGCGGTTTCCATAAGCCTGGCCATCGGCACCGATAACACTCCAGAAAAAGGGCATCAGCTTTTTTCTTCTTTCTTCCGGTGTGGGAGCCCAGTACATAGATTTGAGTGTTGCAGAGGCCGGTGTAAAGTCCTCGTCTGAGATCAATATTGAATCGGCACCATTGAATAATTCCTGCCATCGGAAACCATCCAGCGTGATGATAAAAATATTCTGTACTGGTGCGATGTCTTTCGGAAGTATGGGCTGAAGATTTTCCAGGTCATACACCGGTTTTTTGTAAAGGTCATAGCTATAAGGAACCGGGGGAAGACTGTTTTGTTGCTGGAGCGGATTATTTCGCTGGCTCCATGCAGTATTAATTATAAAGGGAAGTACGGCGCAAATGATCATCTTTTTCATAAACGCGTTTTTTGGTTATATCAGGGAACTGATATGATTGTTACTACAAACTAAATACTTCAATTGCTAAGGAAAAGTTATTGTTAACAGACTGCTATTGACGACCACTCTCATGCTGCGTATAGGTCGACTGCAGGTAAGCGGCTATCGCCGAACCGCTGTTATGGTATATAGAGCGGATATAGGAAGGATAAAAAGAGCTCACGATCGGCCCGGCAATTACGCCCAAAAGCTCCAAGGCAGCTAAAGGTGCTGCATTAACGGGCAGGTATCTCTGGGGATGATAAGTGTTATTCATTTCCCGCGTAGCGGTAAATATTGTGGACCCGTACATCAATGTGATATGCCTGGTTGATCTAATGCTTCCTGCATGCTGTGCCCTGTAGATCGCAATAAGCTCGCTTGCTGTCCTGGTCTTATAGCAGCTATGTTTTTTTCCAGATGATAATAAACTGTTGAGGCTGGAATAAGTTAGTTTATTATGGGAAGAGTTGGGCTTTTTAGCCAGGTTATCCTGTGCAGATACAGAAATTGAAGCAAGCACAAGCAGTAAAACCACGATGATATTTTTCATACAGCGGAGTTTTAGTATACAGCATTACGCTTCTTACAAATTACGGTGTTCCTTCGAGACTTGCAAGCACGTTTTTCAATAATCGGCCAGCAGTACCTGCCAGGCTTCATACACCTTACCTGCCTCAAGTAGTTCCCTGGCATAGCGGTGTAGTTCAATGTCCATATCGGAAGGGTTGATCGAATAGTATTGTATGATATTTTTCAGTTTATCATCATTAAAAACAGGGTCAACAAAGGGTACTTCATGTACATTGGCAAGCTGTCCGAGGTTATTGCCGGTCAGGATATTACTTTTTCGGATAGTTTCGGGCAGGGCGTCAACACCAATACCCAATTGGGTATTCGGTTTCGCCACTTCAAAAACCGCGGGGCCACTTGCCCTGCAATAAAAATCAGCACCCATCCTGGCCACCAGGTCAATCTTCTGTGGATCGATCTGTTTCTTTTCATTCAGCACGGCATCATTGATATGCATGACCAATACTTCGCAGACGATCAAATTAGCGGCGCCACCTTCGCTCCCGGTCATAATGATGTCTCTAACCTTACACTCCATCTGAACCGGGCTTTCGGCAACACGGGAAGGTTTTATTTTTTCTGAAACGAGTTTTGTAAATCCTGATTTTTCAAACTCATCCATGCCTTTGGGATATTCACAGCTGCTGAGTGATGCCTGCTGCACCATTGCATAATTCACGACATTGATCACTACTTCTCTTGTTTCAATAATATTTTCCAGCGTATGCTTGGTGGTATTGTCTCTTACCCTTCTTGCCGGGGAAAAGATGAGGGTGGTTGGATTGCTCCCAAACACATTAAAGAAGCTGAAAGGAGATAAGTTAGGCTTCCCGTCCTTGTCAACTGTACTGGCGAAGCATATTGGCCTGGGCGCTATGGCACCTAAAAGATAGCTATGCAGCTCTGCCGTTTTGATCTGACCCGGGATAATTTTCATCAATTCAATATTGAGCGATAAAATTACTCATAAAAACCATAGGGTGTTTTTGTAAATTCATTGTTCAAGAGATAATATGCCGATAAAGACGATCATCCTGTTTTTTGTTCTTACGCTGGTTGTATACAATTTACCCGCTCAAAATGATAGCAGTTTTGTGCGGATCAATTTATTGGGATATACACCCGGCGGCATTAAAGTTGCCGTGTGCTGTAATAAACGACGCGAAACCATAAAGGAATTTTCATTGGTTGATGCGAAAACAAAAAAGACTGTATTTAAAAAAAATGCGGGCAGGACATTTGGCAGCTATGGCCCCTTCCAGGAAACACAAAGATTATCCTTTTCAGAGTTTAAAACTCCAGGATCTTATTATGTTGTTGCAGGCAAGGCCAGTTCCCCCGTGTTTCGCATTGACGAAGATGTTTACAGGGGTACGGCCGACTTTTGCCTGCAATACATGCGGCAGCAACGCAGCGGGTTCAATCCTTTTTTAAAGGACAGCTGCCATACGCATGATGGCTACAGCCTGTATGGTCCGATGCCCGATAGTACACATATTGATGTTACCGGTGGCTGGCATGATGCGAGCGATTACCTGCAATACTCTACCACTTCTGCCAATGCAACGTATCATTTGCTGATGGCCTATCGCGATTTCCCGCAGGTATTCGGAGATCAAAAGATGGCCAATGGCCTGGATGGGGAAAATCATTTTCCTGATGTACTCGACGAAGCCAAATGGGGCATAGACTGGCTGATGAAAATGAATCCCTCTGCTGATATTATGTTCAACCAGCTGGGGGATGATCGCGATCATATGGGCATGCGTATACCTAAAGAAGATAATTTTTATGGAAAAGGATTCGAACGCCCCGTATATTTTATTAATGGAGAGCCACAGCAAAGAGGAAAATTCCTGAACAATACCACCGGCACAAGCTCTACCGCAGCTAAGTTTGCAAGTGTTTTCGCATTGGCGGACCAACTCTGTAAGACAGACAGTATATTCAGGCGTATGGCTACAAGGCGCAGCTATTATGATAAAGCTTTTGATGCGCTTGAATATTCCAAAAAGAAACTGGGTGTAACGCAAACCGCATCCGTGCGTTCACCCTACATATATGCAGAAGAAAACTGGACGGATGATATGGAGCTGGCCCTGGCAGCAGTGCATAATATGATCATCGGTGATGAAAGTAAAAGCAAGGGGGCTAACGGTCATTACCTGTTACAGGCATTGGCCTATGCAAAAAAGGAAAAGATAACCCCCTGGCTTGGAGCGGATACGGCAAAGCATTACCAGTGGTACCCGTTCATTAATATCGGGCACTATGAACTGATCAGGCAATTGCAAACTAAAAAGAACGGTCCAACCGTTGGGTACTACAAAAAATTTATGCAGGAGATCTGGAATGAAGCAGATACCATTCTGAATTATTACAGGCAAGGGATACAACGGGTTTGGAACAAAGCGGCCGGTAATGCTTTTTACAGGGGCGTGCCTTTTATCTGGTGCAGTAATAACCTCACTACATCCTTTGCCACACAATGCTATTGGTACCGTCAGCTCAGCAGGGACAATTCATATGCTGAGCTGGAACAGTCAAATGTCGACTGGCTTTTTGGCTGCAATCCCTGGGGGACAAGTTTTGTGTATGGCCTGCCTGCCAATGCTGATAATCCCCTGGATCCGCATTCTGCCTTCACGCATTTAAAAAATTATCCCATTAACGGGGGTTTGGTTGATGGCCCCGTGTATGGAAGTATTTATAAGAGCCTTATCGGCATCACGCTTTATGAACCTGATGAATATGCCGCTTTTCAAAGCGATCTGGTGGTATACCACGATGATTACGGAGATTATAGTACCAATGAGCCTACTATGGATGGTACGGCTTCGCTGGTCTACCTGCTGGCTGCAAAGGAAAATGAAAACCCTAGTTTAAGAAAACTGAAAACCCATTATACTTACGAGAAGGGGGCTATTATAAGGGGAGATTCCACGCAAAAAAATATTGCCTTGGTCTTCACGGGGCATGAATTTGCAGATGGGGGAGAGCTGATCGAAAAAACACTGCGACAGAAAAATATTAAGGCCTCTTTCTTTTTTACGGGGGATTTTTATAACAATGCATCATTTAGGAAAACCATTCTACAACTGAAGCATGGCGGGCATTACCTGGGTGCGCATTCCAACAAGCATTTGTTATATGCCGACTGGAATAAAAGAGACAGCCTGCTGGTATCCGAACAGGAATTCAAAAACGATATATTGGAGAATTATGCGGCCATGAAAAAATTCGGCATCACAAAAGCAGCTTATTTTCTTCCACCGTATGAATGGTATAACCAATCCATAGCAAGGTGGACAAATGAAATGCGGCTTCAGCTAATAAATTTTACACCGGGAACCCGCAGTACGGCTGACTACACTATACCTGGAATGAAGAATTACCGGCCGACAGAAGAGATCTACCGTTCCATCATGGAACAGGAAGAGAGAGTAGGATTGAATGGAAATATCCTTTTGCTCCATATCGGCACAGATCCAAAGCGAACCGATAAGTTCTATTTAAAATTAGGTCAGCTGTTGGATGCACTAAAGCAAAAGGGATACTTGTTTATAAGAATAGATGAGCTATTAAACTAACCCTTCTTTAGCGCTAAAATGGAAAAATCGCTTTCATCTTTCACAATAGTGTTGCTTAATTTCCCCAGTCCTTCGATCTCCATTTCCACAGTATCGCCTTCCTGCAGCCACTGCTCAGTATAGTTAGGGTCATTTAATTTACCTGTGCCGTTCAATTCTAAAAAACAACCTGTTCCAACGGTTCCGCTACCGATCACATCACCGGGCATCAGGTCAACACCATAGCTACAGCGCTCAATGATCTCGGCAAATGTCCAGTCCATATCACTTAGATTCCCTTCACTCACCTGTTTACCGTTCACCCAGCATTTCATTGGCAGGTTCCAGGCCTTACCGGTATGGTTCTCTTTGCAGGGCACTTCAAATTTTTCCAATTCATCAAGTGTAACCAGCATGGGACCGATGACGGTGGAGAAATCCTTACCCTTTGCAGGACCGAGGTTCAGCAACATTTCTTCCATTTGTAATGTTCTTGCGCTCATATCATTCATGATCATCAAACCCCCGATGTATTCATCGGCCTCAGCGGCTTTTATGTTCCTTCCGTGCTTACAAATCACCACCGAAGCTTCCAGCTCAAAATCCAGTTTCTTAAAATGATCCGGCATACAAACGATATCGCCCGGGCCCTGGATACTATTGTGATTGGTAAAATAAAAAATTGGGTATTGGTCGAACTCAGGGATCATGTCCGCTTTACGGTTGCGCCTTGCTGCAGCTACGTGCTGGCGAAAGGCATAAGCATCCCTGCAGCTCGAGGGGTGTGGAACAGGCGCAAGGATCTGTGCTTCGGCAAAAGGTTCCGCTATCCAGCTTTTCACATTGCCTTCTTTTATTCTTTGTTCTACCGCTTTGGCAAGGGGCATCACGTCATCCCAATAATTGAGGAACATGGCCATTGTCACCGGCAAGTCATTGTGCAATGCATCTGTGGCATATAAATTGTTTTCCACTAAAATGCCAAGACGGTCGTGGCCGTCTTTTAAATATGTAACTAATTTCATAAACAGAATTATCGTGTCAAAAATAGCCATTTAAACCGGAGTGAAACCATTAGTTGAATTGCATTTTTGAAGCCTGATCATTTTGACATTATTTCTACTATGAATTTTGAGAAGATCAATAACAAGGGCCAGGCCCGGTTGTTTAAAAACCAATACCTCGAGTATCTTACCAAAACGCACCCGTTGGTGATATGGGGCTTGTATATCCCGTTAATTTCTTTACTGATCTATCACAGCAAGGCGAATCTTGGTATTAGAGGGTTAACCATTACGGCACTTTTTCTTGCCGGTATGTTCACCTGGTCTTTATTTGAATATCTCTTGCACCGATACCTGTTCCATTTTGTAGCTGAAAGCGAAAGGGCTAAAAAGATACTTTATGTACTGCATGGCAATCACCATGAATTTCCGCGTGATAAAGAGAGATTGTTTATGCCGCCGGCTCCAAGCCTGATATTTGCCATCGTATTTTTTTCGATCATGTATTTTCCAGCGACAGCACTTGGGGTTGGGAAATATGCATTTGCTTTTTTCCCGGGCTTTGTGTTGGGGTACCTGATGTATGGTACGATGCATTATGCCATACATGCCTGGAAGCCCCCCTATAAATGGATGAAGCCCTTGTGGCGAAACCATCACCTGCATCATTATAAGGATATGGAACTTGGCTTTGGTGTAAGCTCTACACTATGGGATCATATTTTCGGCACCATGTTCGATCACACCATTGATGCGCCCGAAAAAGTAGAGAAAGCGGGGATCGCTTTTAAAAATGTGTATAAAGAACAGAAGAGAGAATTACTGGCAGGTGACCAAAGCAGGATCACGGGATAAGATATCTATAGGTGCGGTGTACTTTATCCCTTGTGGCGCCCGTCGCTTCATGTATCGCCATCATCTTCTGATTGAAATCACCGACCCAGGCCAGTTCCACCCCTTTGATCGTATTTCGTGGTTCTACTTCCAGCTGCAGAGAACGGATGAGCGCCGATTCAACACCTTTGTTCTGGAATTTCTTTTTGCAGCCCATGGTAATCGCCCTCAGCCGGTCGATCGTTATTTTTTTCGAATAATAAAGGAATTTAAGCCTGGAAATGATCCCATTCCTACCCTTCATATGCCTGATCACCTGGTTCACGTCGGGAATACAAACAAAAAAAGCGATGGGTTCATTATTGTAATACGCGAACCAGATGATCTTTTCATCCATTACCGGTTTCATCTGCCGGAAAGATTCACGAATGGTCTCAATTTCCATCGGGGTGAAATTCTCAAAATCACTCCATGCGTCATTGTATATTTCCTGGAAATCTTTTGCGTATTTATCAAATTGGTTTTTATTGAAGTGCTCAAATGAATAACCCGGTTTTTTCAATACCCAGTCTGCGATCCTGGTGAAGCGTTCTGTAAAAGGAACAGTAACATTCAAAAAATTCGTCAGCTGGTCATATTCTTTTTGGAAGCCGTAAGATTCAAAAAAATCAACATAGTAAGGAGGGTTATAATTCATGTAGATACCGGGGTGTTTGAATCCTTCGACCAGTAATCCCCAGTATTTATCATTTTCTCCAAAATTGATCGGGCCTTCAATGGCCCGCATCCCTTTTTCTTTTAACCAATCTCTTGCTTTATCAAAAAGAAGAAAAGCTGCCTTCTTGTCGTTGATACACTCGAAGAAGCCTATACCACCTGAAGGCAAAGCGTTCTTTGCCAATTTCTCGTAATTGATAAATGCCGCTATTCGCCCGATGGTTGTTCCATTATCCTGTAAAATGAATCTTGTGCAAACTCCATGGCTGAAGAAGATATTCAGGGCAGGATCAAATACCGCGGCGATATCACTATCAAGTGGGCATACCCATGCAGGGTCATTCCTGTATATTTTCCTGGGGAGGTTTATAAATTCCCTGGCAAGGCCTTTATTATTTACTTCTATCAATTCCATACAGTAAATTAATTCTACCATTTTTCCATTTCCGGTATATCTGTGCCTGGTGGGGTTTGATCCCGAAGTGCAAGTTTTTGACGCTGCCTTTCAATAATAAGTGTAGCAATGATCCCCCCGGCATCTTCACCGGGATTTTCCTTTAACAACTGTTTCAGTTTTGATTCGCTGACGTCGATCCGGTATAAAAGGGTAAGCAGTCTTTCGAAATTAGTTTGAATAAGCAGGTTGATATGCAGTGCTAACCGGAGATGCAATTCATGCTGGGGAAGTTGCACAGGCAATTCGATTCCCATATTGTTGTTCAGGGTCTGTATGAGTTCTTTTATCTCCATCAATAATGCTCCATTACGCCAAGCCCAAATAAAGCAAAGTCATACTTTGCAGGATCAACCACATCCAAATTACGCAAATAATCTGTTAGCTCCAATGCTGCCTGCCAGTCGGTTTGTTTTCTTTTTAAGATATTTAACCGCATGGAAACCCTTGCTACATGTACATCAAGCGGGCAGACCAGTTGCGACCCCGATATATTGTTCCATAGGCCAAAATCGACGCCTTTGTTGTCTTTTCTCACCATCCAGCGAAGGAACATATTCAGCCTTTTGCAGGAAGCTTTTTTTTCAGGCGAGGAGATATGCTTTCTCGTTCTTTGCGGAACGTCGGGCAGGGAAAAGAAATAATGATAGAAACCTTTGAGCCCATTCTCTATCGTTAGGTCTTTTGGAGTCATCCATTGCGAAAAAGCAACTTCCAGCGATGCCTGACTGGAATAATGATGCCTGAAGAATTCAATGAAGTATAAAAGATCCGTGCTGTTAAAAGTGCGGTGCCTGAATCCTTCCAGCTTTTTAAGATCAGCACCTGTATGATTCACGCAAAAATCATGGGGCTCATTATGCATTAATTGTAAAAGCGCCTTGCTTTTGTTGATAATCGTCGTACGATTTCCCCAGGAGAAAATGGCAGCAAAGAAGCCCGCGATCTCAATGTCCTGCTTTTTGGTAAAGCCATGAGGAATAGAAACAGGGTCATCCTTGATAAAAGAGGGTTGATTGTATAACGCAACCTTTGCATCCAAAAATTCTTTCAGCGGATCCATTTCAAATCTTTCTAAGGCTATTGGGGCTTATCTTTTTTCAATAACGCAGCAACAGCAATGAATACCCAGATGATGTTAACGATCATGGAAGGGTAGGCGTGGTGAACGAGAGTATTAATGGTAAAAAATATGCCACCGATCAAATTGCTGCTGATGTAGGCCAAAGAAGAACTTTTCAGCTTCCCGGTAATATTCAGAAAATAGGCGCCCGTGATCAACACAGCACCGATCCAGCCAATGATCTCCACTAAATAGTTCATCGTATTAGCCGATTGCTTTATCCAGGTCTGCGATCAGGTCATCTGCATCCTCGATACCAACGCTTAACCTGATCAGGCTGTCTCCAAGCCCGTTTTTAATACGCTCTTCCCTGGGAATGCTGGCGTGTGTCATGCTTGCCGGGTGATTGATAAGGGACTCCACACCGCCCAGGCTTTCAGCTAAAGAGAAGAGTTTTGTAGATGATAATACCTTGTTAGCAGCTTCCATACTCTCATCTTTCAACACAAAACTGATCATGCCGCCGAAGCCACGCATCTGATTTTTTGCCACCGCGTGACCGGGGCTGTCCTCAAAGCCGGGCCAATAGACTTTAGCGACCTTCGCGTGGTCACGAAGCCATCGGGCGATCTTTTCGCCATTTTCGCAATGCTGCTTCATACGCAGGTGTAAGGTTTTGATACCTCTCAATACCAGGAAACAATCCATAGGACCAGGCACGGCGCCACAGCTTTTTTGAATGAAGTATAATTTTTCCCTCAGTTCCGCATCGTTCATCATAAGTGCACCCTGGATCACGTCGCTATGGCCGCCTAAATACTTCGTAGCCGAGTGCATCACAATATCCGCACCCAGATCAAGTGGGTTTTGGAGGTAAGGCGAGGCAAAAGTATTGTCAACACATAAAAGTGCTTTTGCAGATTTTGATATGGCTGCGATGGCGGCAATATCACTGATGTTCATTAAAGGATTGGTGGGAGTTTCTACCCAGATCAATTTGGTGTTGGCGGTAACCGCTGCTTTTATGTTTTTAACATCAGAAGTATCAACATACCTGAATTTGATTCCATACCGCTCCCACACTTTAGTGAATAAACGGTAGCTGCCGCCATACATATCATTTGCAGCAATGACCTCATCCCCGGGATTCAATAATTTTATTACGCTGTCGGTTGCTGCTACGCCACTTCCGAAAGCGAGACCGAATTTTGCATTTTCAATAATGGCATAGGCATCTTCTAATGCTTTACGGGTTGGGTTTTGTGAACGGGCATATTCATAGCCTTTGTTTTTACCCGGTGCTTCCTGCACATAGGTACTGGTTTGGTATACAGGTGTCATGATTGCACCGGTACTCGGATCGGGCTCAGCCCCGGCATGGATGAACTTTGTAGCAAGCTTCATATTTACTAGATTTTTAAGACTGTTACTGATGTGCAAAGGTGAGAAATTAATGTGTAATGGCGTCATATTATATGTGCCGCACAAAGGTATCGCCAGTCGTAATTCTTATCGGCATGTGCAGACTTAGGATCGATCTTTTTGTCCATTACTTTTTTTGAAAGTATGCCCGCGCTCACCAGCTTCCGCTTTGATTCACGGATGTATTCCTGGAGTGACGGATCTTCCATCCAGCTTTTTTGAGGGGGCTCGAAACCAACCTTGTCTTTACGCCACACGATCTCGTCAGGAAGTTTTTTATCCATCGCCTTTCTCAGCAGTAGTTTTGTCCAGCCATCGTGCATTTTTAATTTTGAAGGCAGGGAGAAAATAAATTCTACCAGGTCATGATTCAGGAAGGGCAGCCGTACCTCTCTTCCATGCGCCATACTGCTCCTGTCTGCAAAACGAAGCAACTCCTCCAGGCCCATCTCTGAAGTATGGAAGAACAGGATGTCATTCAGCTTAGTGACAATAGGCTTGTGTATGCCTTCCCAATTCCTCCCGGCAAGGCCTTTAATGAATTCCGGGCTGATATCGGGGTGATGTATTGTTTTCTGGTATTCATTTTTTTCAAGCTGCATGGCGGCGTGCGAGGGAAGAAACGCGGCCACATAGTTTTTGATATCCCAATGAAAAGGCTGCCCGTTCTTACGAAAAGCATTGATCTCTTTTTGGGTAGCGCCCAGCTTATGCCTGCTCAGGACCTCCTGCAGGTACCAGTGTATGAATTTTGGATAGCCCGCGAGGGTTTCATCGGCACCCTGTCCATCCAATAGAACTGTTACGTTTTGTTGTTTGGCCAGTTCAAAGACCTTGTATTGCGCATAAATGGCGGCAGACTGAAAAGGTTCTTCCTGCTGGTAGCAGATCTTTTCAAAGTTATTGACAAGATCGGTGACCGATGGCGCTGTCTGAAAATTCTTAATGCCCAGCTTACCAGTTACAAGATCAATATATTTCGACTCATTATTCTCAAAACCGGGAAATACTGCAGAAAAGGATTGTAGTTTTTCTGCTGCAAGGCCCGGACTCTTCTGCTGCTGTATAGCTGCGGCTATACTGGAGCTGTCCAATCCCCCGCTCAGGCTTGTGCCAAGAGAAACATCACTCCGTAATCTTCTTTTCACCGAACTGTTGAAAAGCTCTGTGAACCTTTCTATAGCATCTTCTTCAGCAATATCGATTTTCACTTCCTTATTGATTCGCCAGTACTGGATAACTTTTAATTGTTGCTTTGAAGGGATGTACTTCAAATAATGCGATGGGGGTAATGAGTATACAGACTCAAAAAAAGTCTGCTCCTTGTCTACACAATTCTGGACATGTCCCAGGGTAAGATAATTGAGCAGCATTTTCTGATCAATGTTCTTTTCAATGCCAATAGCCCAGAGCGCTTTCATTTCGCTTGCAAAAATGAAATGCTCCTCATCTTCGTAATAATAAAAAGGCTTTTCGCCAAAGCGGTCTCTTGCAGCAAACAGCTGTTCTTCTTTTTCATCCCAAATAGCAAAAGAGAACATGCCGTCGAATTGCTGCAGGCACCTCTCTTTCCAGTAATCATATGCAGCAAGGATCACTTCCGTATCCGATTGGGAGATGAAGCTATAGCCCTTCTGCTGTAAAAAGCTTCTAACCTCGATATAATTATAGATCTCACCGTTGTGAACAATATGGTAGCGGTTGCCATAGGGCATTGGCTGGGCTGCATAATTGCTGAGATCGATGATGGAAAGCCTGCGATGGCCCAAATGAGCTTTCCCATCGGCGCTGCTCCAAAAGCCTTCACCATCAGGCCCGCGGTGAGCAAGGGCGTCTGTCATTTTTTTCAAATGAAAGGAGGCTCCCGGTATGGGAGTATTCAATAATATCCCGGCAATTCCACACATAGTGTAAATATCAATAAAAAAAACGAGGGAAGATGTGGTTGCAGAGCTGAAAGGCGGCCAGCATCATTTAAAGCTGATGGGCATGGTGACCTTGATATTTCCCCAGGACATTACCATATCGCAACCATAAGAAGCATTTTGAAAAACAATGGTGAAAAACTCCAGTTCCGTATTTGATCTCGTTACGGGTAGTTCTATTTCTGCAATGTCTTTCGTCTTGTCCATATGAAGGCCCCAGCTGAAAAGGTTGCTATTGAAAATGATCTTCCATTTATCAGGGAAAGGGATGCAATAAAGAACATAACGCCCTTTGGCGAATTGTTTACCGGCGATCGTAACGGGTTTAAAGAATTCTATTTCCGTGGCTTCATTGGCGCCCAGTCTCCATTCCTTGCCATAGTGCTGGATATAGTGCTGAGTTACGGTTGAATCAACAAAGATCGACCTGCCGTCTTTTTGTGGCCGGCTGTAAATGACACGTGCGACAAGTTTTTCAAGATTGGAGACGGTCATTTTTTCCTTGGGGTAGTCCTTAGGGAAATAACTCATGTCCATGGGGGATTTGTCGATCGATAAAAATGCGCTGTCATTGATTGCAACAGGCACCTGCTTGATTGTTTCAACAGGATTTTTTTTCTCCTTTTCCTGGCAGGATACGAAGCAGCTCATTAAAAGAATTAAGCCGTATAATAATATTCTTGGTTTGACCATAACAGGTGCTGATTAAAATGCGATCGGTAAATTAATTTGTATGTCATCCCAGGCAATGACCAGGTTAGCGCCCGCGGAAGATTTTTCAAAAACCATTACAAACTCCTCCGTTGGTACTGTCTGTTTCTGTACCGCTATATCCGTGCGCAACAGGTCTTTTTCAGCGTCGTATTTAAAAGAACCCCAGGTATCAGTTTCCTTGTTGATGATGATCGTCCATTTATCCGCGTAAGGTATGCAATACATGGAATAACGCCCTTTTTTGATCTTTACTTCGTTGATCATTGCCGGGCGGAAGAATTCAATTTCCGTTGCTTCGTTGGCACCCAATCGCCACACTTTTCCATATTCCAGTAATTCGCCAAAAATTGCCCTCCCGGCCTTTTGTGGCCTGCTGTATATTACCCTCGCTCCCAGCGGATCGGTTATTTTATCCTGGATCTTAAGAATGGGATAGGCGTCGGGAAAGTAACTCATGTCCATCGGGGACTTATCTACCGGAGGCAATTTGGTTTGTGCATTCAAAGCGGGAAGCAAAAAGCCAAATGCCGCCACCATCAAACAAAAGCGCTTCATTATTTTTTGTTTAAAGATAAAGAAATCAGTTGTGTAACAGTTGGTCTAATTGATGTGTGGCAAAATTTTTTAAAGCGGGAAAGAACCCGTTATAACAACTTTGCATCCCCGAATAATGTTCATTGAATAGCTGGAACGCAATAGCGCTTTCGGAAAGATAGGCAGCACGGCGGACCAGTCCCTCGAAGCTTTTTTCTATGCCCCAGCGGTGCCGGTAATTGAATAGCCAGTCATATTGCTTCATGTACGGGAATATTCGCCGAAAGGCTGCTGGGGATACCCGGAGGTTCATTTCGAGAACATCATAAGTTGTTTTAGAAAATTGTTTTAATATGTCTTCTGAAGGAAATTGTTCCGGGTCATTTGCTAAAAAATGATCGTATACCACATCGGCAAAAGCGCCGGAATAAAGACGGTATTGCGGTCTGAAAAAAGATTTTAATTCCTGTGTTGCCGGGTGTGTATCTGTAAAATCATCAATGGCCCGGTGAAGCCTGATACCTTTTTGTATGGAAAGGGGATAGTCAAATTGTTTCTTTCCTTTTATAAAATCACTGATCATATTGCCTACCGTTATTTCGGGCTGCTGAAAGGAAAGATATGCGTGAGCGAGATAGTTCATGCGGTTTAAAGATAATTATTAAACATAACTGCTTTACAATCCCCTGCTTATTTCATGAAAAACAACTGAAAAATTGCAGGTGGCTGTGATCCGGCTTTTGCCTCGGCTTTATTCGTCTTTTCTTCGGGCTTGCTTCGGACCATCCGTGTTAAATGACACGGATGATCCGAAGTTAATACGAACAGAACCTCACTTACCCCTGCCGATACCCGGAAAAATGTCTGGAATTGAAAGTAAATGAATGCGCTGCTGCTCTCGTGGCTGAGGATAAGCAACAGCAGCGAACCACCTTCACTTTTTAACAGTACGAAATCATCTTTTAATATTTCATTAAGAAAAGGAAGCAAACACTGCACAGGCTGGGTCTTGTCGGACATATTACAGTTACTATGCCAATGTAGGGTTGCCGCTCATACCATGATTAACCTTGATTAACACCCCGTGTCCAGTAAGACCCTTTTGTTCCTAAGGCACTCTATACATTTGTGTTGTAACTAAAACTGCAAGCCATAGCAGTTATTTCAAACAACCAAAAAAGTATAGTCATGAAAAAGATCAGAACCGTTCTAACAGCGATCGTAATGCTGTTCACTGTCACCGCATTTGCAACCGGAAGCGAGCCTGTATCACCAAAAGTGAAGGCGGCATTCCAAACCAATTTCTCTAAAGCCACCCAGGTGACCTGGGAAAAATCAAACGATTTTTACTTTGCCAGCTTCTTCCTCAGCAACGCTGCAGTAACTGCAGCTTTCAATGAAGATGGGCAACTGGTAGGTACATCAAGGAAAGTTGATTCAGATCAATTGCCCCTCAGTATCTCGCTGGCCATTGCTGAAAAATACCAGGGGTATGAAACAGGGAAAACCGCTACGGAGTTAACTTATGAAGGGCAAACCGCGTATTACATCACGGTTAAAAACAGCAGCCAGGAAGTTAACCTGAAATGCTACAGTAATGGTGACCTGAATGTAGAAAGCAGGACAAAAAAATAAGCAAGGGTGGATTTTTAACCCCCGGCGATCGCCGGGGGTTTTTTATTGATACGAACTAATTACTTTGTGCTGATCCTGACGAGCGCCTATATAAAGTATAAGAGTATATTACCGGGATAAGGGTCATCAAAACTATGCCAGCCAGGAAAACGCCGATGAGTAGCTTGTCATTAAGAAGAAGGGAAATGACCGCCAGCAATAGGCCGCCTGCAAACCAGATCTTACTTGCGAGCTGGTGGGTCTTCCTCCAGTTCTCTTCATTCTCGAGCGCCCATGGTACACGAAACCCCGCGAAATAATTAGGTTTGATACTGTGCATCAGGTTACCGATATAGGCAAAGAACAAGCCCATGCCGCAGAAGAAAACAGGCAAGCCAGTTGTTTTTCCTTTCAGTGTCCAGTATAAAATGAATAGGCTTACAGCACATAACAGGACTATTAACACCATTGCCATTTTTGATAAAACTGAAGAGGTCGTTGCAGCATATTTTTTCTTTGGGTCGATTCTATAGATATTCCTCATGATAAAATACATGGGGATGCCTATTACGGATAATATGACGGGAATCATCAGGATCTCGTTTTTCGAACCGAATTTGTCCGGCTTTCCGTCCAGGCCAAAATGAGTGGCAATCGTCTGGGGCAGTTCCTCCCAAATAACGGCCAGGTAGATCCAGGGAATAGCCATCATGATAAATGGAAATAACACGTAGAACAATTTTGACTGTTTCATATTCAGGTATTTTTATTTTTTAGCTGGATGACCCATTTCACTATTTCGTCCATCACCGTTGTATTGAGGGAATAATATATGAACTGTCCTTCTTTAACTGAATTAACCAGCCCCGCCTGTTTCAAAAGATCGAGATGATGGGAAATACTTGGTTTGCTGATCCGGAACTGCCCGGCGATCTCTCCCGCCGTCAGGTCTCCCTTTTTTAACAGTTCCAATATTTCTCTCCTGGTAGTATCGTTCAGTGCCTTAAAAAGAGCATTCATATCTTGCAATTGTATATTTAGACAAATATCTAAATACTATTTGATTTTTCCAAATCAAAACGATGATTTGAACCTAGAGTTTGTGATATAATTTATTTTTTAAATATTTATTCCCAGCTAATCTAAACGACTTATTAGCAAATCAATTCAACTTTAAAAAAAATTTGATTTTTATACCCGGAACAGGCCATTCGGCAGCTTGCAAAAAGCCATGATTACCACAAAATAGTACAAGTTTAATTTGGAAATTATATTTTAAATAGTATTTTTACCTCTGGATATAGTTAAAAGAAATTTACAAGGATTTTCTACTTTAACTCTCCTTACCTCCCTATCCTATCCAAAGGCTCCCCAAAAAAGCATGATTTTAATTTAAGTAACCTATAATGAATATTATGGTCGGTAGATTTATTATTGTAATTATTTTACAATCCTTGTTTTTTTGCGTTTCGTGTACTTCTTCGAAGACCATAGCATTGCTGGGTAATACACCGGATACAGAGACAAGGGCATTACTGGCCACAGTTGAAGCACCGATACAGAAGGGGGATGTACTGAATATTACAGTATCAAGTCTCAGTCCGAAAGATGATGTGGAGTATAACCGGGTGGATCTGACTTCAAAGGGATACCTGGTTAATAATGACGGAAATATACAGTTACCAAAGCTTGGAAATATCCCGGCAGCAGGATTTACCAAAAAGCAGCTGACCGAGAATATTACAAGTGCCATTAATGCAAGGAAGGAACTTCTTAACCCGGTTGTTGAGATACGCCACCTGAATTTTGAGGTGACAGTTTTGGGAGAAGTTGCCAATCCATCAGTAATAACGGTGCCAAGCGAGCAGATATCGCTCATAAAGGCACTGGGTTTGGCAGGAGATCTTACTATTTATGGCAAAAGAGACAATGTGCTGCTGATCCGTGAGGAGAACGGTAACAGGATGACAAGGCGCATCAATCTTAATTCACCAAATTTCCTGGTTTCTCCTTATTACTATTTGAAACCGAATGACGTTATCTATGTAGAACCCAGGAAGTCGAAGATAGCGACCACTGACAGGGCGCAGCAGATCATACCGGTGGTGATAAGCAGTATTTCGATCTTGTTACTTGTCCTGGACAGGGTTATAAAATAAATTTTTTAGGATTAGAATGGAAATGAGTAAAAACATAGCGGCGGAAGAGAAAGAGACAAATATGGGTCAGCAACTGATCTCAAAATATTTGCCTTACTGGCCATTGCTTATCCTGTATGGGCTGCTGGCCTTTGCAGGCGCCTATGCTTATCTCCGCTATGCAACGCCTATCTACCAGGCTGCAGCCACACTCATCATCAAGGATGAGCGCAGGGGTGGCAGCGAGGATTCCAAATTATTGGAATCGCTTGACCTGATCGCATCCAAAAAGACCATTGAGAACGAGATCGAAGTACTTCAATCAAGGGCTTTGATGGAAAAAGTGGTGAAAGCGCTTTATCTCTATGCGCCGGTATCACAGGAAGGTAAACTCAAAACAGGCGACGCTTATGTTTTGTCGCCGATCATGATCGAGGCATTGAATCCTGATTCCATACAGGAAGTTGAAAGAGTGAATTTCACTTATGACAAGAACAGCCAGACCGTAATTTTAGAGAACAAAGATAAATACCCGCTAAACCAGTTTGTGAGCACACCCTATGGCACTTTGAAATTTATGCCCAACAGGTACAAGTTCGGTGCTTCCAGTTCAGGGAAAAAGAAAATGTTCTTTTCGCTGGATGAACCACAAAATGTTGCAGCAGGCCTATTATTGGGGCTTAAGATAACGCCTAACAAGGCATCTGCTATCGTTGAGCTTACCTATAAGGATCCGATCCCCCAGCGTGCCGTTGATATCATCAACCAGCTGATCTCGATCTATGACAAGGTTTCCATTGGCGAAAAGAATACGCTGGCTGTAAATACGCTGGCATTCATAAACGAGCAATTGAATGGTGCAGCACAGGACCTTGATTCGATAGAAAAAAAGATACAGGTATATCGTTCAGGAAGTGGTGCGATAGATATCAGTACACAGGGCGCCGCCTTCTTAAAAAATGTTAGCGAGAACGATCAAAAGCTGGGTGACGTTAATGTGCAGCTTTCCATGCTTAACCAGGTAGAGAAATTTGTTACCAACAGGCAAAATGGTGAGATGATCGCTCCTTCCACACTGGGTGTGCAGGACCCCTCATTAACTAACCTGTTGACCAAATTACAAACAGCGGAATCAGAATATGCGAAGCTGAAAAAAACGGTGGGTGAAAATAACCCGGCCCTTAAATCTCTTTCCGAAGAAATAAACAGGCTCAAGCCAAGCATTACAGAGAATATTCAAAATCAAAAGCAGAGCCTTAGTGCATCCAAGCAAAGTCTTTATGCTACCAATGGTAACTATAACGCAATGCTGTCAACGGTGCCTAAGAAAGAAAAGCAGCTTTTGGAAATAAGCCGTGAACACCAATCAAAAGCCAACCAATACCAGACACTGTTGCAGAAAAAACAGGAAACGGAAATGTCACTGGCCTCCGTTGTATCAAACAGCAGGGTCGTTGATAAAGCACTCGCAGGTAAAGGCCCCGTAAGCCCCAAGAAAATGATGATCTACATGATGGCGATGATGGCTGCACTTGGCTTGTTCGCCGGGACGGTGATCCTTAAAGATACGGTTACAGGGAAGATAAAATATCGTGCTGAGATCGAGAAAATGACATCTATCCCTATCATAGGTGAGGTAGCATTCGAAAAAACAACAACGCCCCTGATCATTGAAAAAGGAACAAGAAGCTTTGTTGCGGAAGAGTTCAGGAAGCTAAGGATATCCCTGTCATTTTTAGGTATCGGCCCTACACACAAAAAATTGTTACTTACTTCAAGTATATCAGGTGAAGGAAAAAGCTTTATCGCTGCTAACCTTGCGGTCAGTATTTCCCTAACAGGAAAAAAAGTAGTGCTGGTTGATATGGACCTGAACCAGCCAACGCTTTCAAAAATATTCAATGTTAATTACGAAGAAGGTGTTACTGAATACCTGACCGGGGATAAAAAGGCCGAAGAGATCATCAATAAACTGCCCACGCACGATAACATGTATTTTATCTCTGCGGGACAGTTGCCTGATAGCCCTACGGAGCTCCTGGCTAATGGCAGCGTTGAGCAACTGATCGAGTACCTGGAGAATAATTTTGATATGGTGATCATCGATACATCACCTGCGGTATTGGTTACAGATGCTTTTATACTATCAGGCCTTTGCGATGCAACCATTTATGTAGTAAGACATGATTATACACCGAAGATGCTGGTGAAGCGTATAGATGAGACCAACCAGATCAATCCTATAAACAACCCTGCCATAGTATTTAATGGAGTTAAAACGAGGGGGATGTTCAAGAATAACTATGGATATGGTTATAACTATGTCTATGGCAATAAGCAGTATGGGGCATACAATCCCAAGAGTAAAAAAACAAAAAAATTAGCATAAAAACCAAGCACCCGATATCATGAAAAAATCAAAAATTAACTCGATCATTTTAAGCTGTGACTGAGATAGGCGAAGCCCTGCTTAAAAAAGAAAGAGTCCCTATATCCCATTTAACTGTCCTTCCAATTATCTGACTAACTAACTATCACGTTCCAACTATCCGATTAACTGCACATTTCTAATTATAAAAAAATGGTTATGCAGAAAAATTGGTACGCAGTCTACACTAAACCTCAATCTGAGAAGAAGGTTGCAGCTTTGTTTGCGAAAAAGAAAATTGAGATTTTTTTCCCAATGGTTTGTGTTAAGACTAAGACTTTCCGAAAGCACAAGTTCGTTTTCGAGCCCTTATTTAAATCCATTGTTTTTGCTTGTGTAAGCCAGGAGGAGACCTCTCTCCTGAAACAAACAAATGGTGTCATTAACCTGTTGTACTGGCTGGGTAAGCCCGCGGTGATTGCAGTTGATGAAATCGTTGCAATAAAAGAATTCACGGAAGACTACCGCAACATTAAAGTTGAGCCGGCTTTTGTGAACAGCAGCGAGGTGGCACACGCTATTAATGGTTCCACCGTTTCTAATGATGGCAGACTGTATGCAGTAAAGAACAAGACCATCAAGGTTAACCTTCCTTCTTTGGGCTATACGCTGATAGCTGAGCCAGAAGAAGAAAGTGTTTTCGTCAGGGATACCACCCCTGTTTTACAAACGCTTAGATTTGCTCATTCATAATGGAGAAAGGAGACAAGATCTATATCGCCGGGCATAATGGAATGGTAGGTTCGGCAATAGCAAGAGCACTGAATAAGAAAGGGTATACAAATATTGTTTACCGTACCTCGAAACAACTTGACCTGCGAAACCAGGCAGAAGTAGAGCAATTCTTCAGTGAAGAAAAACCACAGTATGTTTTTCTTGCTGCTGCCAAAGTAGGAGGCATCATTGCCAACAATACTTACCGTGCTGATTTCCTGTACGATAACCTGATGATCGTTTCGAACATCATTCATGCTGCCTACAAAAACAAGGTAGCCAAATTGCTTTTCCTCGCCAGCTCCTGTATCTATCCAAAAATGGCAGAACAGCCGATCCGGGAGGATTCGCTGCTGACCGGCCCATTGGAAAATACAAATGAGCCTTACGCCATAGCAAAAATTGCAGGCATTAAGTTATGTGAGACCTTCAGGGACCAGTATGGCGCCAACTACATTAGTGTGATGCCGACCAATCTTTACGGGCTGAACGATAACTATCACCCGCAAAACTCACACGTGTTGCCCGCATTGATCCGCAGGTTTCATGAAGCAAAGCTTTCCGGCGCAAAAGAAGTAGTGATCTGGGGATCGGGAAATCCTAAAAGAGAATTCCTGTTTGCAGATGACCTCGCTGACGCCTGCTTGTTTTTGATGGAAACTTACAACGAAAGAGAAATTGTGAACATAGGCTGCGGGGAAGACCTCAGCATTAAGGAACTAGCCGGGCTGGTTAAAGAAGTTACAGGATATCAAGGCGGGCTGGTCTTCGACAGCAGCAAGCCCGACGGAACACCACGAAAATTACTAGACGTATCAAGAATAAATGCCCTTGGCTGGCATTATACTACCACTCTCAAAGAAGGAATGAACATCGCTTACCAGGATTTTTTAATGAAACAACAGATGCCACAAACTACGTAATAAGCCATCATTCCAAATTTTCACTTATTTTTAATTTATGAAGACTGCTTTAATTACCGGTATAACCGGACAGGATGGAGCCTATCTTGCCGAACTATTGCTTGAAAAAGGTTACAGGGTACATGGTATCAAAAGACGTTCGTCTTTAATAAATACAGATCGTATCGATCACCTGTACCAGGATCCGCATGAAAAAAATGTCCGCTTCACATTGCATTATGGCGATATGACGGATAGTACTAACCTGATCCGCATCGTGCAGGAAACACAGCCCGACGAGATCTACAACCTGGCAGCCATGAGCCATGTTAAGGTAAGCTTTGATACACCTGAGTATACGGCCAACGCAGATGGCATAGGAACTTTACGCCTGATGGAAGCCATCAGGATCCTTCGCCTGGAGAAAAAAACACGCATTTACCAGGCATCTACTTCAGAATTATACGGACTGGTACAGGAAGTACCGCAAAGGGAAACCACCCCTTTCTATCCAAGAAGTCCATACGCCGTGGCCAAATTGTACGGTTACTGGATCGTGGTGAATTACCGCGAAGCATATAATATGTATTGCTGCAATGGCATACTCTTTAACCACGAAAGCCCAAGACGTGGAGAAACTTTCGTAACAAGGAAGATCACTATGGCCGCAGCCGCGATCGCTCACGGACTGCAGGAGAAAATTTACCTCGGTAACCTGAATGCACAAAGAGACTGGGGGCACGCAAAGGATTACGTAGAAGCGATGTGGCTGATCCTGCAACAGGATAAGCCGGATGATTTTGTGATCGCAACAGGTACTACCACAAGTGTAAGGGATTTTGTTAAACTAGCATTTAATGAGATTGGAATAGAATTAAAATTCACCGGGGAAGGTGTTGATGAAAAGGGAACGGTTGCCGCCTGCAATAATCCCGCGTATCAATTGCCTGTCGGCAAAGAAGTTGTGGCTGTTGACCCGGAATATTTCCGCCCAACGGAAGTAGAGTTGCTGATAGGAGATGCAACAAAAGCAAAGGAAAAATTAGGATGGATACCAAAATATGATCTTGCAGGACTAGTAAAAGAAATGATGGAGAGCGACGTATTGAAAGTGAAGAAAACACTTGCCCGGAACAAGATGTAAGCACAGGCGCTCACCTGGCCTGGATCAATTTAATCACGTACATATTTTAACTTACTTACCTAAGTTCGGTAATTCGTTACCCGGAAAACACAGGACAATGTTGATAAAAAAACATATCGGAGCCGTATGGCACTATGCGATAAACTTTTTTACCAAAGGCCACCAACGCAGCCTTGAAGCAAAGAAGAATATCATCGGGTCACTGCTGATCAAGGGGATCAGTATTGCAATAGGCCTGGTCCTGGTTCCGCTGACAATAGACTACATCAATCCATCGCAGTATGGGATCTGGCTTACGCTGAGTTCCATGATCGCATGGATTTCTTTTTTTGATATTGGGTTCACGCACGGGCTTCGAAACAAATTTGCAGAAGCCAAGGCAAGGGGAGATAAAGAGGCGGTCAAAATTTATATCAGCACCACTTATTATTATATCAGCCTTATTTTTATTTCACTTTGGCTGTTACTGCTTTTTATCAACCAGTTCATAAGCTGGCACCAGCTTTTGAATCTCCCGGCGGCCATGGAGACAGAATTATCCCAGCTGGCCATGCTCATCTTTACTTACTTCTGCTTTCAGTTCATTTTTCGTGTGATCAATACACTTTTGACAGCAGACCAGGCACCGGCTAAGGCATCTATGATGGATATGCTCGGGCAATTGCTTTCCTTGTTATTGATCTTCCTGCTTACGAAGTTTACCAAGGGTACACTTTTAAACCTTGGCCTCTCTGTTGGCGTTGCCCCAGTACTGGTTTTATTGGGAGCGAATATTTACTTTTTTAACACGCGGTTCAAAGCATATGCTCCTTCTCTTAAGTTTGTAAAAAAGGAATACGTTAAGGACATCATGAAACTGGGACTGAAGTTCTTTGTTCTTCAGATAGCAGCCATCATACAATTCGAAACAGCGCTTTTTTTGATCGCCCGGTATATCGGCCCCCTGGCAGTTACCCAATACAGTATTGCGTTCAAATATTTTTCTGTGCTGCAAATGGGGTTCACCATTTTATTAAGCCCGCTTTGGAGTGGCGTGACAGATGCCTATAATTCAGGAGAACTGGAATGGATAAGGAATGCCGTGAGGAAATACCTCCTGATATTAATAGGCTTTATCGTCCTGGGAATGATCATGCTGGCTTTCTCAGGAACCGTTTATCAAATCTGGTTAGGCAAGAACAATGTAAATATAGATTTCAGTATCTCCTTTTGGCTGCTGGTATTCTTTTCAACGACGATGTTTGCCAGCATATTCGTGAGCGTAATAAATGGTATCGGCGCATTGCATATCCAGTTCTTTGCTGCAATAGGTGCATCTGTATGTTTTTTCGGGTTGTCCATGTTGCTGATACGGTATTTTCATATGGGTATCCCGGCAGTCGTTATTTCATCTATTGTTTCAAATGTATTCGGTTATATTATTGCGCCGGTACAGTTCTATAATATTTTTTACAAAAAATCTGCGGCAAAGATCTGGTACAGGTAAACAACATGACAAAAGTTGTACATATACAATATTCGATGGAGTCGGCAGGGCGTGCAGCACTTCGCTTGCAAAAGGCTTTTGGCACTGCAAACATTGAATCGAATATCATATCGCTGCAGCACAGTGTACAGGGTAATGGGGCAGTCAGCTACCTCGGAACAAAGGCAAGGCTAATCTCCAAACTGGAGGATAAGATACAGGCTTACCTGACACGTAAAATGGATAAGCAAATGGGTTCTTTTTCTTATCCCGTACTGGGTTCCAACCTGGCCAAGCACGAAGAAATAGCAAAGGCAGATGTCATCTATATTCATTGGGCTTTAAAAGGGATGCTGAATTTAAAAAGCATGGAACAGATAGCAGCATTGAAAAAGCCGGTCATCATTTTTATGCATGACATGTGGAATATCACCGGCGGATGCCATCACAGTTTTACCTGCGATAAATACCGGACAGAAGGCTGTAATGATTGCCCAATGCTTCCCGGAGAAAAAAAGAATGACCTATCTGCTAAGGAATTCCGGAAAAAACAGAAGCTGTATTCAAAATATAACAATCTCTATTTCGTATCACCAAGCCGCTGGCTCTACAATTGTGCGAAAGGTTCATTGCTGACAAAAGAAAAACAGGTTTTTTATATACCCAATATCCTTGACGATAAATTATTCAAGCCGGTTGATAAAACTGCGGCGAGAAAACTCCTGAATATTGGCGAGGGAGAAACGGTGATCGCATTCGGCGCAATTTCTGTGAAAAGTCCTTATAAAGGATGGGTATATTTGCAAAAGGCGCTGGAGTTCCTGAAACAGGATGATACACTCAAAGATGTTTCCGTGCTGATCTTCGGTAGTGCTTATAATAAAGAGATGGCCGATACCATCCCGTTCAAAACAAGGTTCATGGGTTATTTACTGGATGAATATTCAACGACCCTGGTGTATAATGCCGCCGATGTTTTTGTAGCCCCGTCGCTGGCTGAATCTTTTGGCTATGTGGTGATGGAGGCCCTGAGCTGCGGTACGCCCGTGGTAGGTTTCAGCGTTGGCGGTTTCCCTGATATGATCCGCCACAAAGAAAACGGGTATCTTGCAAAATATAAGGATGCAGCCGACGTTTCCGAGGGAATAAAGTTTTGTTTGCAAAATAAGACAAGGGGTTATTTGCTGCCAGACATGGAACCAGCAGCCATTCTAAAAAAACATTTGGATTTATTTGAGCGCATAAAGCATTGAAAATTATAGCAAATGAGCAATATCGCATAAAGAAATGACGTTATATAGCTTACCAAAAATAAATACAACTAAACTGAGATGATAAAATTTTTTAAAGAGAAAATCCTTCCGCCATCAATTTCAAAAAAAGAGGCGAGTGATACGGGTATGGCAATGGCACTGATCTGCCTGCTGCTGGGCTATTTCATGAAGAACATGGACTATAAAATGATCTCTTATAAATTGGCCATTCCCGTGTTGGTAGTCACCATGGCCTTTCCGATGTTCTTCAAGCCATTTGCTATCATTTGGCTGGGGTTGACAAACCTGCTGGGTATCGTGGTATCAAGAGTGCTGTTATCCGTAGTCTATTTTTTGTTCCTTATGCCGGTAGGTGTGATAAGGAGATCAATGGGGAAAGATTCAATGAATCTAAGGGGTTTTAAAAAAGGGAAGGGTTCTGCTATGATCACCCGGGATATACAATTTACAGCCAAAGACATTAAAAATCCTTTTTAAGAAACTAAAAATAAAATTATCATGGAATTTTTACGTGAATTATGGGCTTTTTTAAAAGTTAGAAAAAAGTTCTGGCTATTGCCACTCATTATTGTATTATTAATATTTGGTGTACTGATCGTTCTTTCTGCAGGATCTGCGATAGCGCCGTTTATTTACACACTTTTTTAATTTTTAAAAAATAAAGCGTTGGCCACATTTATTTTAGGAATTTCTGCGTACTATCATGATAGTGCGGCAGCCATTGTATGTGACGGAGAAATAATTGCAGCAGCTCACGAAGAGAGATTTACCCGCAAAAAACATGATGCTTCATTTCCCACCGAGGCAGTGAAATATGTTTTGGAAGAAGCCGGCATCGAATTCAAAGACCTGGCGGCAGTTGCATTTTATGACAAGCCCTTTATCAAGTTTGAAAGGTTGCTTGAAACCTATCATGCCTTCACACCAAAAGGCCTGGGCAGTTTCCTAACTTCTGTTCCTGTATGGATAAAGGAAAAACTCTTCATGAAGAAGATGCTTAAAGATGAATTTAAAAAGTTCGGCAATGCCAAAATACCGATCTTATTCCCCGAGCATCACTTATCGCACGCAGCCAGTGCTTTTTACCCTTCACCTTTTGAGGAAGCAGCCATATTAACAGTTGATGGAGTGGGCGAGTGGGCCACTACTACAATCGGTTATGGTAACGGCAACGAAATAAAGATGCTGAAGGAATTACATTTCCCGCACTCTATAGGGCTGTTGTATTCTGCCTTCACTTATTATACCGGCTTTACCGTTAACAGCGGTGAGTATAAACTGATGGGACTTGCTCCTTATGGTAATCCCGATGCGGCACAGACAAAAGAGTTCAAGGAAAAAACTTTAAAGGAACTGGTGGATGTACGTGATGATGGGTCAATACTGTTGAACATGAAGTACTTTGAGTATGCCACTGGCTTGAAGATGACCAACAATGATAAGTGGACAACCTTATTCGGTATTCCCCCAAGAAATCCTGAATCAGAAATTACACAGGATTATATGAATATGGCGCTGGCCATTCAGCAGATCACCGAAGAGATCGTTATCAAACTTGCGATCACCGCAAAACAGATCACCAACAGCGATTACCTGGTAATGGCCGGGGGTGTTGCGTTAAATTGCGTAGCAAATGGCAAACTGATAGAGGCTGGCGTGTTCAAAGATATCTGGATACAGCCGGCATCTGGTGATGCGGGTGGCGCACTGGGAGCAGCTTACCTCGGCTGGTACCTGTGGAAGGGCGAAAAGCGTGTTGTAAATAAAAATGTTGCCGATGCGATGAAGGGCGCCTACCTGGGTCCTGAATTCGATGAAAAGAATATCCTGGGTATGACCAGGAAATATGGTGGTAAGTATGATCATTACGAGAACTTCGATGAACTTACAAAATTTGTAGCCGCGAAGCTTGCAGAAGGAAATGTGGTAGGTTGGTTCCAGGGAAGAATGGAGTATGGCCCCAGGGCACTTGGCGGAAGGAGTATTCTCGGTGATGCCAGGAACCCGGAAATGCAAAAGAAAATGAACCTGAAGATCAAGTACCGGGAAGGGTTCAGACCATTTGCACCATCTGTCTTGGAGGAAGACGTGCAGGAGTATTTCGAAATGGATAAAACATCACCCTATATGCTGGTGGTAATGCCTGTACAAAAGAAGCATATCAAGCCATTGCCGGGCAATTATAACAGCATGGAAATGTATGACAGGTTATATCACCTGCGTTCGGATATACCGGCGGTTACTCACGTTGATTATTCTGCCAGGATACAAAGCGTTAGTAAAAAAACGAACCCAAGGTACTGGAACCTGATTAACGCGTTCAAAAACCAAACAGGATACGGATTACTGGTGAACTCAAGCTTCAATGTGCGTGGCGAGCCCATCGTTTGTACACCGGATGATGCATTTAGATGCTTCATGCGTACCGAAATGGATTTCCTTGTTGTAGGCAACTTCGTTTTTGACAAAACAAAACAGGAAAAATTATTGAACGATACAAACTGGAAAGAAGAGTTCAAGCTGGATTAAATTTATTTTATGAACGAACATGCAGAGAAAAAGAAAATCTCCGGGGGAAAAAAAATAAAATTCTTTTTATTTACCATCTTATTCCTGGCTGTAATCATCATTGTCCTTGCCGAAATAATTTTGTCATTCATGCACTACCCATCAAGCTATGACAAAATGAAAAAGATCTCTTTTACGCAGGCAAAATGGTGGACATGCGATACGGTGTCCGGGCCAAGATATGTTGCTAATCAGGTTACCAAAGAAGATTCTATATATTTTTTAAGAGAGATATGGTATTATAAAAGGCTGCGCATGATCAATAATGAGGGGTACCACGACCGCGACAATTTCACGCAGGTTTTCCCTGATAATGATTCGTTACGGGTGCTGGCACTCGGCGACAGCTTTACCTGGGGAGCATCTTCAGACGTTGGCAGTTCTTACGTGGATATACTGGAAGCAGACATTAACAAGGAGCATCCCGGATTAGTTTGGAATACCGGTATCCCCGCAACAGGCACCAACCACGCCTTATTCACTGCAAAAAAATATCTCCCGCTTCAAAGATCCAATTATGTTGTGCTCGGCTTTTATGTAGGGAATGACTTTGGAGATAACCTGTTGCCTTATGACCGGCTTGTCTTTAATAAGCTAGCCTCTTGTTACAACCTGTATGACTATGATAACAATATCAACCCGTACAGGATAACGAACAAACAGGCATATAAAAAAGCTACCGGATCTTACCCCATGGAAGACCTGAATTTTGTTCAAAAGATCTTAATAAGAAGCAGGGTCATGGCTTTTGCAGGCGACCTTAAAGAAAAAATAATGAATCGCCTGAGTGGCAAAAAGACCAAAGCAGCAGAAAAGGAATATAAGTTGACAGAAGCTTACCTGCAGCAATTGAATGATTATGTAAAACGAAATAACGCCGAATTGATCGTTTTGATCATCCCGGCAGCAGAGGACGTAAAGAAAAAGGAAGAGCATTACCTGAGCACGATAAAGATCCTGAATGGCTTATCGATCCAATACGTTGACCCGCTGAGCCAGTTTACGGAAGATGATTACCTGAAGATCGACGGTGGGCATTGGAAGAACAGGGCGCATATACTGGCGGGCCATATGCTGAGTAAATATTTACTGGACCATATCAAAGCAAAGCAACAGACAAGCTTCAGGAAGAATTAAGATACCCGCATCGCAGCGGTAATTAAGATCCAGCCAATTCTATGACAAAGCCGCAGATTTTTCAATAAACAAATCTTTTAAGGTTTAGCATTCTTGATACAAAAAAAATTATATGCGGGAGACAACCTGCTTGCCGTTTCCAGGAAACAGGAGACAAGCCTGAACCTTTTCTGGTATGGGCTTGCTGTTTACATGATATTTTTTGTACTTGCGGCTGCGGAAGCCACCTTCATTACACCCGCAAGTGCACAGGGAGTACAGGCAATTGGGCTGATGGCAATGATAGCGGGAGCTTCGGGGCTAATGAGCTTTAGGTTTGATGATGGGTACCTCAAAAACCTTTTCATACTTAACCTGCTTTATTCGGTTACTATAATTCTAAGGGGTTCACAGTATGATAAAGATGCGATCAAACAAATGTTGTTTGACCCGTGGTTCGGGATATTTCCTTACCTGGCTTCAGTTGTAGTGCTTCTTCCCAGAAATATCAGTGCATATAAAAAAGTGATCACCACGTTATTGATCCTGGGTGGTTTTTTCCTGGTAAGCGTAGCGATATTTTATAATACACTACATGATTATGACCGGTTGAATTTGCAGGCACAGGGGCTGGTGGAGAACCTTTCTGTTTTTTTGGCTTTACCCATTGGTTATTTGCTTTTTAATTCTATTTACTTTGGCGGCAAAAAAACCTTTTTAGGGATCGGTTCAAAAAATATTTTTGCTATACTGGTTATACTCGTTACCCTTTTCTTTGCCATTTTCAGGGCACGCCGGGGGTTGATATTTATGTGTGCATGTACCGCCGCCTGTGTTGGCATGATATATATCATGGGTACTAAAAAGAAGGGATTGATCATTGCGGTGGCAGTTATTTTAGCGGGTGCTACTGCGTTGTTTGTAACCAGTATGAAAGAGCATTCCATGTTTAATTTTCTCATGGAAAGAGGAGAAGAAGATACAAGATCGGGAGTGGAAGTGTGGATGTATGCTGATATGTCCTCAACAGATTGGATCATAGGAAAAGGGATCAAAGGAAAATATTATTGCCCGATCGTAGAAAATGTGAACGATGCCGAAGGCGCAGGATACAGGGATAATATTGAGACAGGGTATCTTCAAATAATTCTTAAAGGAGGTATCATAAGCCTTGCATTGTTGCTTCTTGTGTTTTTTCCTGCCGTGTTTAAAGGGTTGTTTAAATCGAAAAATGTATTATCCAAAGCGGCGGGCATGTGGGTTCTTCTGTGGATAGTATATCTATATCCTTCGGGCGGCATTGTTTTCACCATGAATTATATACTGGTTTGGATCGCTGTTGGAATTTGCTATTCAGAAAAGATCAGGAACCTCTCGGATATTACCATTAAAAACTATTTACAGGGCACTAAATAAAATTTTTAAGAACCAAATGTCTTTACCTAAAACATTAATATTAGGACAACCATTCAACAACAATTTTGGCGGCGGTATAACGCAGGCCAACCTTTTTGCTGGCTGGGGTAAAGATAAGATTGCGGTAGTGTGTACTGACCATATGTTCAATAACCTGAACACAGAGATCTGTGATACCTATTATATATTGGGCAGTGACGAATACAAATGGAGTTTCCCATTTAGTCTTTTGCAGCGGGATGTTACATCAGGCGAGATAAAAGTGAAGCCTGTCAATGGTAATACAGCTGCATCAGCAGCCCCTGGCCTACGGACAAAATTGATAGACAAATATTTCTACCCTTTTTTGGAATATGCAGGCTTATTTCACCGCATGTCAAAAATAACCCTTTCCGAGAGGTTCTGTAAATGGCTGGATGATTACAATCCCGATGTTATTTACGCACAGGCTACTACCAGGGAAGCTGTATTATTCTGCCAGCTGGTAAAAGAATATGTAAAGAAGCCTATGATCTATCATGTGATGGATGACTGGCCTTCAACGATAAGTCAAAAAGGCCCGTTTAAAAATTTTTGGCATAAGAAGATCGATAAGGAATTAAGAGCGTTAATCGACAAATCGACGATCTTATTAAGCATCAGCCAGGATATGGCCGAGGAGTATAAAAAAAGATATGGCAGGGACTTTACTACTTTTCATAACCCGATAGAGATCGATTTCTGGAAGAGCCATCAAAGGAATAATTATGAATTAACATCTACACCGGTCATACTTTATGCAGGAAGGATTGGGCCTGGTATTGACAGTTCTTTGGAAACCATAGCAAAAGCCATTGAAAAACTGAACGGGCAATTTAACCGGACTGTGCAGTTCGTGTTGCAAACAAAAGATAAGCCTACGTGGGTTGACAATTATTCCTGTGTACGACACAAAGGGATGGTCGCTTATAGCGAATTACCGAAGGCATTTGCGGAAGCGGATTTTCTTTACCTGCCTTATGATTTTTCGGAGGAGTCTATCAGGTTCATAAAATTCTCGATGCCCACCAAGGCACCGGAGTACATGATGAGCGGAACGCCGATCCTCATGTTTGGCCCCGGCGAAACGGCACTCATGAAAGATGGTTTACGGAATAACTGGGCTAAGGTAGTTACGGAAAATAGTATTGATGCTTTGGCTGATGCCATCAATGACCTGGTGACGAACGGCGCTTTAAGAAAACAAATTGCAGAGACTGCGATCAGGATCGCAGAAACAAACTATAACTCAGTTAAAATAAGAAACCAGTTCAAAGAAGTTATTTCTTCATTGGCATCTTAAAAAAATCGGCAGAAAAGAAAATGACTTCAGCGGGTTACAATATCGTAATAATGGGCGTATCCTATTTTGATGGGATGGCAGGCTCTACCCGTGTTAGAAATATTTTTGATCCTCTGGTAAAAAAGGGGTTGATCAAGGCAAATAACCTTATTTATCAAAGCGACAATATAGAACCAATCGGTAAGGACGGAAATCTTAATGGCGTTAATTTCCGTGTAATAGGGTTTAACCTTAGCAATATATTCAGCATATTCGGTTTTTGGGCAAAGGGAATATCTTTTTTGAAAAAGAGCAAGCAGGTGGGATATAAAAATATTTTGTACAACTACAATTACCCCGACCTGAAAAACATTGTATTTCTTTTGTACGCAAAAGTGATCGGGTATAAGCTGATACTGGACATCGTGGAGGACAACCGGTTCGAGGCACATACGAGTTTCATCAACAAAGTAAGGATCAAAACGTCTTTGTTCCTGTTTAGGGCATCAAGGCTTTTTACCAATGCGTATGTTGCCATTTCCGATCATCTGTATAACCGTGCAGAGGCCATGGCAAAAGGAAAGATCCCTGTTCACCTTATTCCTATAACTGTCAACCTGGATTATTTCAAAAATTCGAATAATCAGCCCGATAAAAATAACCTGAAGATATTTTACGGAGGCTCATTCGCAACAAAGGATGGGCTGCCATATTTGCTGGAGGCTTACGAGGAGGTGAGTCAAGCGGACAATAATATCCAGCTCATCTTAACAGGAATGGGACAGCAATCCGATATTGATAAGCTGAAGGAGAGAATAGCAAGATCGGCCAACAAGGAGAGGATCATCTTCAAAGGATTTTTAAATACCGAGGATTATTATACTGCACTCAATAGCTGTGATATATTTTGTATGACCAGGGTCAATTCGAAATTTGCCAATGCAGGTTTCCCATTCAAGCTGGGAGAATTTTTGGCATCAGGCAAGGGAGTAGTGGCGACGAAGGTGGGAGATGTGCCTAAATACCTTTTCAACGACGTGAACGCGTTATTGATCAACCCGGATTCGGCACGTGACATCGCAGACGCATTGATGACTTTTATTAAGAGCCCTGATAAAATAACTACTCTGGGGCGGGAGGCAAGAAAGACAGCAGAAACACATTTTGATTCGGAAAGGATAAGCGGGAAATTATTGTCAATTTTTAAATCAGTTTAGGTAAATACTTTAGACCACAAATGAAGATATTGTTTGGCTTACATGGCACCACTCATACGGAGATCGCACAGGCGGAGATCGACGCATTTAGAAATGCAGGTGCTGTAACTGAAGCATGTGCTTACGGTAACTGGGGTGCTGCTAACGGCATGATCAACAGCTTTAAGCTACTTTTTAAAAATGCCTTTGATCTTAAGAAAAAGGCAGCCAGTCAAAAAAGTGATATCGTCTACTTGAATACAGCGCTCGACATGAAAACGCTGGTAAGGGATTCGATCACGATCTTCATTTTAAAAAAATACAATAAGAAGATCAGGATGGTTTTAAAATTCCATGGATCAGAAAGCTCCACGGTTTTTGCAAAAAGGAACCTGCTTAAGAATTATATTTTTAAAAAGGCCAGCCTCCTGCTGGTATTGTCAAATGAAGAACGAAATAATTTTTTAAGCGTCGGCGTGCCCCCGGGAAAAGTGCAGGTAACTGCCAATGTGATCGATAAAAACCTGTATGTTCCAGATCCACAGTTTAAAAAGAAACTGGATTTATCGGGCCAGACAACAGTTTTATTATTTGTGGGTCGCTTCATGCATGAAAAAGGAATATTGGACCTGGTAGACGCCTGCCGAAGGTTAAAAGAAGTGGGCAAAGACTTTAAGCTGTATTGCCTGGGAAATGGGCCCTTGGTGGAAGAAGCTATTGCAATGATCGACAAATATGGCCTCCAAAAATACATTGTATTGGTTGGTCATATTCCCGAGGCGGAAACAAGGGAATATTATGCCAACTGCGATATACTTATTTTGCCTACTTATCACCAGGAAGGATTCCCGATGGCGGTCTTCCAGGCGGTTGGAGCCGGTAAAGCGGTGATCACCACTAAAATAAGGGCTGCAGCAGATTATTTTACAGAATATGAGCATTGCCTTTGGGTAGAAAAGAAAAATCCCCAGCAGTTATACCAGCAAACACTTAAGCTGCTGGATGATAAAGGGCTGCAGGAAAAAATGGGCCAGAATAATTTATTACTGGCTGAAAAATTTACAGCCGAAAAGATCGTTAATAACGTGCTCGGTCATATTAGGAATATAAAAGACTAATCAAAATTAATAGTAAAGTAATTATACATGTGTGGACTAGCGGGATTTATTGGATTTAAGGATAATGAAAGTTTAGCGGTAAAGGCAAACTGTACACAGGCCCATCGGGGGCCTGACAACCAGTCTGTGTGGCATGATGACTATATTGCCTTTGCCCACCAGCGTCTCTCTATCATTGACCTCAGCGAAGCAGCTAACCAGCCTTTTCATAAACACAACCTCGTAGGTATTTTTAACGGGGAGATATATAATTATAAGGAGCTTCAAAATAAGCTGAAGGTAGAAAAACAGGTGGAGTTCAAAACAGCTTCTGACACAGAAGTGGTGATGGAAATGTTCAAAAACTATGGTTATGAATGCCTGGATCATCTACTTGGCATGTTCGCTTTTGCGATTTATAATAAAGACACGAATGATCTGTTCATAGTACGCGACCATTTTGGGATAAAGCCTTTGTTCTATACACAAATAAACGGGGCATTCGCTTTCAGCTCCGAATTGAAGACACTTGCTGAACTCCCGGGTTTCAACAAGACCATTAATGCAAAATCACTGGTAAGCTGCCTGAATTATATATGGATATCGGGTAACGAAACTATGTTCAATGATTGCTTTAAATTACCACCAGCTCACTACATGACCTATAACAAGGCAACTGGTATCAAGCTGGTAAAATACTGGGACCTCCCGGATAGTGTTGATACAAAGATGTCAAATGATATAGATGCTGCTGCGCAGGATATTGCAAATACAATGGAAGCGTCAGTTAAGCGGCATATGGTAGCTGATGTGCCGGTAAGTTCTTTCCTCAGTGGCGGTCTCGATTCCTCATTGATATCAGTGCTGGCTAAAAAAACCAACGATCATCTTTCTACTTATACCATTGGAACCGATGACAAGGATAAGAAAGTGGAAAAAATGCCTGATGATGAAAAGTACGCCAACATGCTGGCAGAAATGCATCATTTCGATCACAATGTCATCACGATAAGTCCTGATATTCTTAAAGACTTTCCGCACATGGTAAAGCACTTGGATGAACCCATTGGCGATCCTGCGGCGATCAATACTTACCTGATCTGTAAAGCGGCAAAAGCAAAGGGGGTAAAAGTGTTATTGTCTGGTATGGGAGCAGATGAGATTTTCTTCGGATATCGCAGGCAAAAGGCCACGATGATGGCTCAAAGGTTCAACCGGTTGCCAGGACCTGTAAAATATATTGTTTCTAAATTTGTTGGCCTACTCCCGGTAAAGATATCGAACCGGGGTTTTAAATTGGGCAGATGGGCAAAGCGGTTCATGAGTTTTGCAACAATGCCGCTGGAAAGGGCTTATATGCGCAGCTATTCTTATTATGATACTAATCAGCTAAAGGAATTGCTGCATGAGAATTATTGGAAAGGTGTAGATGATATTAATGACGAGCATAAAAGGATATTCGACTCAAAATTTAGAAACGATAGCATTAACCGCATCTGTAATACCGATATCAGTATGTTCATGCTGGGCTTGAACCTTACCTATTCCGACCGGGCTTCAATGGCAGCTTCTGTTGAGGTTAGGGTTCCTTTTATTGATAAGCTTGTCGTTACCAAAGCCATGCAGGTGCCCGGGGATCTCAAGATAAAAAATGGTGAGTCGAAATATATTTTGAAAAAAGCAGCGGAGAAATTCCTGCCTAAAGATATTATTTACAGGCCCAAAGCCTCTTTTGGCGCCCCGATCAGGTCGTGGGTATCGAATGAGTTAAAGCCGATGGTTGATGAATTGTTATCTGAAAATGCAATAAATAAAAGAGGGTTTGTCAATTATCCAGTGGTAAAAAAATTGATCGAAAGCGACAGGAGCGGGAGTGAAGACAATGCTTACCAGATATACCAGTTACTTACGCTGGAATTATGGTGCCGGGAATTCTTAGATAAATAAAAGGATCGATGAAAAATAAAAGTATTTTCCAACAGCAGGTGCTTGAGCCATTATTGAAGTCAGCTGACCAATATGCAGCTCATAATGCATTTTGCATAAATGGAAATTTCTACAACTACCGGCAGTTCGCAGAGGTTGTTTCCGCAATTCGCGCTGAAATAAGAATACTGCCTGCCGAAGATATAAATGTTGCATTGGTTGCCAATGATGATATAGAGACGTACGCGGCGATCATTGCGTTATGGCTGGAAGGAAAATGCTATGTTCCCCTGAACCCAGATACACCACGTGAACGTAATACGAATGTTATCAACCTGGCGGGATCAACAGCAATCATTGATTCATCGGATGAGCCATTGTTCCCCGGGCTTAATGTGATCAGGTCGAAAGACCTGCCATTTAAAGAATTCAATCTTGTACCGAGGAATGTTCCTGATGAGGATAGGGCATATATATTCTTCACATCGGGCACAACAGGTGTTCCTAAAGGCGTACCCATTACCCGGGCCAACCTGGCCGGTTTTATAACGGCTTTTTTTGCGCTTGGAATCGAAATGAATGCATCAGACAAATGCCTGCAGATGTTTGAGCTGACCTTCGACCTGTCAGTAATGTCATACCTGGCGCCGCTGCTAAGAGGTGCTTGTGTTTATACTATTCCCAAGGACAAGATCAAGTTCAATTACATTGCTGAATTGATGGAAGACCATCATTTGACTATCGCTTTGATGGTGCCATCCATCATCCAGTACCTGCGCCCTTATTTCGACGAGATAAACAGCGCAAGTATGAAATACAGCTTATTTTGCGGGGAAGCATTGCCGCTGGATGTCACAAAGGAATGGAGTGAATGTATTCCTAACGCAAAGATCATGAATGTATATGGCCCTACCGAAGACACAATATTTTGTACACACTACACTTATAACCGGGACGGTGAAAATAAGATTTCCAATGGCTTGCTTTCGATAGGCAAGGCAATGCTGGAGACCTATACTATCATTGTTAATGATGCAAATGAAATGGTTAAGCCCGGCGAAAAAGGCCAGCTATGCCTTGGGGGTGTTCAGTTAACGCCGGGATATTGGCTGAACGAAGAAAAAAACAAAGAGGCTTTCTTTTATATTGATTACAACGGTGCCAGCACCCGTTTTTATAGATCCGGAGACCTCTGTCTTGCAGATGAAGAAGGGGATATCATGTACCTGGGCAGGGTTGATTCGCAAATAAAAGTCCAGGGCTTTCGGGTAGAGCTTTCTGAAATTGAATTCTTTGCCAAAGAGTACCTGAAAAAGATCAACGCAGTTGCCATTGCTTTCACCAATAAGATCAACAATACTGAGATCGGAATGGTTTTAGAAAGCGAGGAGTTGGATACAAAAGAGCTGATCAGCTATATGAAGACAAAGATGCCGGTATATATGATTCCGACGCAGTTGAGATTTGTGAAGTCATTTCCCCTCAACACCAATGGGAAGATTGACAGGAAAGTATTAAAAGAAAAATTTTAGTCATGAATATTGCAGTATTTGGAGAAGATGTGTTCACCTCGGCTGTGATTGAATCGCTGATCGAAAATGGTCACCAGGTAGCTGTCATCATTACTCCGGATTATCTCAATAAGAAAGATAAGGTGCTGGAAGAAACTGCAAATAAACATGGGATAGAATTCATGAAGGATCCGAATGTGAATTCAGGAGAGGTAAAAGACAGGCTGATAAAAATAAAACCTGACCTGATCGTTTCGGCCCACCTGAGAAAGATATTGGATAAGGAGATATTTTCACAGGCTGCAAAAGGGGCGATCAACGTTCATCCCTCGCTTCTGCCAAAATACAGGGGCTTATCTCCCCAGCACCAGGCCATACTGCATGGCGATACCGAATCAGGAGTGACCGTGCATTATATTGACGCCGATGTAGATACGGGTGAAATAGTGGTGCAGGAAAAATTTCCATTAGGGGCTGATGATTATATTCTACACGTGCAGACAAAAATGCTTGCTATATATAAAAAGATCGTAGTCAAGGCAATAAACTTGCTGGAAGACAGTTCTTTTAAACCTGAAAAACAGGATTTGTCGCAGGTGAGTTATTTCGGGCCGTTGAAGAAAAGTGACAGGGAGATCAGCTTATCGGCAACAAAGCAGCAGGTCTATAACCTGATCAGGGCTGTATCTTTGCCTTATAAAGGTGCATTTTATGAGAATTATACGATCTGGGCAGCCGAAATACCCGGGTCAGCAAAAGAAGAAGAATTAAGAGGAAAATATACTGGAACAGGAGTTTATTTCGACGAAGCAGCCGATGAGATCATCATCCGGCTGAACGATGGTTTTATTGTATCGGATGATTTTGAAACTAACTAGCCATTAAAATAAAAATAAAATACCCATGGAGCAAGAAGCAATTTTTGAAAAATTGACGGGCATTTTCAGGAAGGTTTTTAATGATGAATCTATTGTACTGAGCCAGGAGTTAACGGCCAATGATGTCGGCAACTGGGATTCGCTGACACATATGTTAATGATCGGGGAAGTGGAGAACTCCTTTGCTGTAAAGTTCAAGTTAAAAGAATTAGGCAAGCTGGATAATGTAGGAGGTTTGGTCTCATTGATTCAATCAAAACTAGCGAGCTGACCTTGTCTCTTTAGCGTATTTGTCGGGATGAAAGCCAGGACTAATATGCTGAAAGAGAAAATATCAAAAAAACAACTAATGGAAAAAGCAGAAATTGTAAAACAGTTAACGCCAGTCTTCAGGAAAGTGTTTGGGGACAACAGCCTGGTGATTACTGACCAGCTGAGCGCACCCGATGTTGCAAACTGGGATTCTTTGTCTCATATGCTTCTTATTTCAGAGGTAGAAAGTAAGTTTTCTATAAAATTCAGGCTGAAAGAATTAAATAAAATGGCAAATGTTGGGGATATGATAGACGTTATTATCTCTAAATTATAAAATGCATGGTCTTTACCTCTTTTAATTTCTTAATATTTTTTCCAATAGTGATCGTGCTGTATTTTCTGCTACCGCAGAAGTACAGGTGGGGGTTCCTGTTAATTGCCAGCTATTATTTCTACATCAATATCAAACCGGTATATGTACTGTTGCTGGCAGGTGTTACTTTAACCACTTATTTCTTTGCCCGGGAGATCGGTAAAACAAAATCAGAAAAAAAAAGGAAGCGATTGCTTGTTGCAGATGTGATCATTACCTTGCTCCCGCTCTTCTTTTTTAAATATTTCAACTTTGTAAACGAAGGCATATTTGCTTTACTGAATTATGCAGGCCTGCACCTTGCCCTCCCGAAGATATCCCTGTTGTTGCCGGTCGGGATCTCTTTTTACAGCTTTATGGCGCTGGGATATGTGATAGATGTATACAATGAGGATGTTGAACCGGAAGAGAACCTTGGGGTCGTAGCTTTGTTCCTGTCGTTCTTTCCTATTGTGATGTCAGGCCCGATCGAAAGGGCTTCTAATATGTTTCACCAGCTCAAGGGGAAGATCGGTTTCAATTACGATATGGTGGTCCAGGGCCTACAGTTAATGCTATGGGGTTATTTTATGAAGCTTGCGGTAGCTGACCGCATCAGCATATATATCGATGCCGTTTTTAACAATGTGGACCAGCACGTGGGTTCATCCTTACTTTTAGCATCGCTCATGCAGCCCATTAAAGTATATGGTGACCTCGGAGGATATTCACTGATCGCCATTGGTTGTGCCAAAGTAATGGGCATCAGTATTATACCCAACTTCAACCGGCCTTTCTTTGCAACTACGATGTCTGAATTCTGGAGACGCTGGCATATGTCATTGATAAAATGGCTGACCGACTATGTTTATACGCCACTATCATTTGCTTTCCGCAAATACGGGCAGTGGGGGATCGTGATCGCACTGAACCTGACCTTTATCATTTCCGGTGCATGGCATGGTGCTTCACTTAACTTCCTGGTATGGGGCGCTATCCAGGGAATTGCATTGAGCGTTGAAATGTTGACGAGGAAAGGTAAAGACGCTTTTGAAACGAAATTCAATTTAAAGAAGAGATGGTGGTATATCATGATCGGCTGTATGCTCACCTACCTGCTCTTTGCTTTCTCATTAGCCTTTGGCGCAGATGCGTCGACAGTGCCGGAAGTAATGCATATATTCAAAAAGATACTTACCGATCCTTTACAAATGCCGTACAAGGACGGTGACACCATGCTTTATGGCTTTATGGCATTCAGTATTTTATTCATCAAAGATTTCATGGAAGAATATTATCCGGGCCGTGTGCTGTTGTTCGGCAGCAAAAACATCATGGTCAGGTGGTTTGCTTATTATTTTGTCATTTTTATTATTTTTTATTTTGGGATATTCAGCGGGGAGCAATTTGTATATTTTCAATTTTAGTGAAATAACATATGGGTTTGTTGATTAAAAAAATATTGATTTTTATTACACCTTTTCTCATCCTCATTGCTATGGAGGTGATCATCGATCCGTTCAATTATTTCTTTGCTGAGAAGAACAAGGAGCTGCTTGACCTGAAGAATAATCTAGCCCGTAAAAAAAATACCTATTTATACCGGCTGATCGAATATGAAAGAAATCCTACGCCTGCTATCATATTGGGTGATTCAAGGGCCCAGCGGCTAATGCCTGAATTTTTCGAAGAAGTGAATGGGGAAAAAGTGGTTAACCTGGCAGCGGGCGCAGGGTCTCTACAGGACGTTATAAGAATATTCTGGGACCTGAGTAAAGAGAATAAAATACTTAAAAAGATTTACCTGGGTATCGGCATTGAAGGATATAGCGGAACGCTGTTGAAAGACCGCGTGTCCCCAGCCATTGAAGTAAAGAATTCAGTCCCGCTTTACCTGATGAATAAATTTACGGTGGAGAACACGCTGCTCATTTTGAAGGCAAGGGTGTTCAACCAGCGGGTAGAAGCAGGTGATCCTCCTTTTTCAAGAGAAGTATTCTGGCAATACGAATTGCAGCAGGAGGAAAGATATCTTCGCAGCTATTCTTACCCGATGAACTATTATAACGAATTAAAAAAAATATCCGGCTACTGCCGCGAAAATGGCATAAGGCTGATATTTGTGATATCTCCAACACATACCGAACTGCAGGGAAAGGTCAATGATTTTAAGCTGAATAAGGAATACGACAAATTCCTGGCAGATATACGTTCATTCGGTGAGATATATGATTTCAACTGGCCGAATGTAATAACGGAAAATAAGAATAACTTTCTGGACCCGCTCCATGCCATTGATTCAGTTTCACGTATCATGGCAAAAGAAATGATCTTAAATACACCGGAGTATTCAAAATACTCAGGTCAAACCGTAACAGGAAACTAACAATTAAAAATAATTCAAGTAACAAATGAAACAGGTTATACAAAATTTCAAGACAGGCGAATTGTATGTAGATGATGTCCCTCTTCCGTCATTGTCGGAGGGCATGGTGCTTATCGAGAATAAATTTTCGCTTATTAGTGCCGGAACGGAGCGGGGTACGGTAAAGGTGGCGCAGGCGAACTTATTAAATAAGGCAAGGCAGCGCCCCGACCTGGTTGCACAGGTGATCCAGAACATAAAGAAAGAAGGGCTGAAAGCTACACTCAGTAAGGTGCAGGCCAAGCTCGACTCCTTAAAGGCACTCGGTTACGCGACGAGCGGTGTCGTGCGGTCAAGTATGGATACAAATGGGTTGTTCAAAGCGGGTGACCGTGTAGCTTGCGCGGGCGTTGACTACGCTTCTCATGCAGAAATAGTTTCCGTTCCTCAAAACCTGGTAGTTAAAATACCGGATGAAGTGAGCTTTGAAGACGCGTCATTTACCACCCTTGGTGCTATCGCCATGCAGGGAGTCCGGCAGGCAGAAGTAAGGATCGGGGAAAGGGTTTGCGTGATAGGCCTCGGTCTTCTGGGGCAGATAACCTGCCAATTGCTGAAGGCAAATGGCTGCGCTGTTTTTGGCACCGATCTTTCTGAGTCATTTGTAAAAATTGCCAGTGAGCATTCTGCGGATAAGGCATTGTTGAGAAATGATCCTAACCTGGTAAGCGCCTGTAACAATTTCACTAACGGGCACGGTTTCGATGCGGTGATCATTACTGCTGCTACGCAGTCAAATGATCCCATTGAGCTGGCTGGCGATCTTTGCATGAAAAAAGGAAAAGTGGTTGTTGTTGGCGTTGTGCCGATGAATATTCCAAGAGACCCGAATTATTACCGCAAGGAAATTGACATCAAAATGTCCTGCTCTTATGGCCCGGGACGTTATGATGTGAATTATGAAGAGAATGGCGTGGATTATCCTTATGCTTATGTAAGGTGGACGGAGCAGCGGAATATGGAAAGCTTTCTGGATCTAATAGCGAGGAAATATATTAACCTTAAACCGTTAACTACGCATATCATCGATATCGAGCAGGCAGAAAGCGCTTATGATATCATACTCGGAAAAGTAAAAGAACACCATATTGGCATCCTGTTGAAATATGCGGAGAATGAAAGCAAGAACCGTACGAACATCAGTATTGCCAGTAAGCCATTGGCAGCGATCAATACAGCTTTTATCGGTGCGGGTAGTTTTGCGCAAAGCTATCTTATCCCCAATGTGAAATCGTCAGGTGGATCATTGGATGGTGTGGTTACGTCCCGGGGTATTACCGCAAAAAATGTAGGCGATAAATTCGGATTCAATTTTTGTTCTTCGGATATAAAAGATGTGCTGGGGAAAGAGACCATCAATACAATCTTTATTGCTACGCCACACTCATCACATGCGAGTCTTGTTGTTGAGGCGCTCCAGGCCAATAAGAATGTATTTGTAGAGAAACCGCTTGCGATAAGCATGGAAGAGCTGGAATCGGTTATCGAAGCAAAGAAGAGACATCCCCAGCCGCTGATGGTGGGCTTTAACCGTCGCTTTGCTCCTGTGAGTGCAGCGATCAAAAAAGAATTTCATAATACCGGGGAGCCGATGGTGATCAATATGAGGATCAATGCCGGGTTCATACCGAAGGATAATTGGCTGCAGCAAAAAGATATCGGCGCAGGCAGGATCATTGGAGAGATGTGTCACTTCATCGACCTGATGCAATACTTCACCAATTCAGAGCCGGTTAGGGTATTTGCAGAATGCATCAGCAGCAATAATGATAAGATAACACCCGCTGATAATATTGCCATCGTGGTAAAGTTCCAAGATGGGTCAGTAGGTAATCTTACCTACCTTGCCAATGGAGATAAGGGGATGCCCAAAGAGCTGATCGAAGTTTTCAGCGCGTCGAAGATCGGCGTCATCAATGATTTCCATGACGGCCTGATATATAAGGGCAGTAAAGCCACCAAATTAAAATCTTCCGGTAAAGGTCATAAAGAAGAAGTAGAAGCTTTCATCAATGCATTGAAATCGGGCAATGACAGCCCCATCAGCTTCCGCTCTATATGCCTGACGACCCTGACGACATTTAAGATACACGACAGCCTCATTACTGGTATGGCACAGGATATACAACTGGAAGGCATTTAAGAACCGGCTGGCGATAAAAGAGTATAGTGATATTGAAATACAAAAAAAATCGTTTTAATTTTCATGCAGCTTGCATGTAAAACCCCGCAACTCAAATGAAAAAAAGGTTTACCATATTGATCGAGGATGATTGGGAAGTAATGGGTAACGGGCTGGGCAATGTTGCCCAGTTGCAATACCTGCCATCCATGTTTTTTATGAAGGCAGCCAAAAGGCTTGGCATCAAAATGACCTTTATGGTTGATGTGGTGCAGCAACTCGTTTATAGGGATCATATGCAGTCGGATTACAACATTAAGCTGCAGAAGAACCTGTGGGATGATACCGTATTGCTGATGAAATCCTATGGGTTCGATGTACAGCTTCACCTGCATCCGCAATGGCTGAATGCCAAATTAAAGGATGATTTTTTCTACCTGGGGAATAACTGGAATTTTGGAAGATACAGCAAGGAAGAGCAGGAAGCCATCATCGGTGAATCCATTAATTACCTGGAGAATTTAATTACGCCACTGGATCCCGGGTATAAAGTGATCGCTTATAAAGGTGGGTCATGGGGTCTTCAACCCTCCGGCAATCTCCTTCGCAATATGGAGAAATACGGGATAAGAATAGTGATGGGTGTCCGCCAAGGGATGTCTTTGCCAAGCAATGGTGTGGATTATACAACACTGGAAGAACCTACAATGCCTTATTATCCTGATTATAATGACCTGTGTAAAGTATCTGCTGATAAAACAGGGATCGTTGTAATACCACTGCAAACCGTAAAGCCCGGGATCATGGGGCTTAGCTATTTAGCGACGGATATGTTCAAAAGAAAAATCTCCAAGAAAGATTCAATGCGACATTATTATGATGGACATGTACCGGATAAAATAAAAGAGCTTTCGCCCATCTCTGAAGATTCAAAACCAAGGTTTCCTTTTGTAAATTATAAAACGCATTTAAAGATTGGTAACCAACCTTTCAATTACCTAAAGGCAAGCTTCGACCAGGTGATCAGGCGCTTGGGAGAAACACCGCATGAACGGATACCGATACTGATCGAATGCCATACCAAGCAATACAATAATTATTACGGCGATATTGAAAGATTCCTGGCTTATGTTCTTGAAAAATATGGTGACATTGCTGAGTTCAACAGTCTAACTGATTTTTTAAAAGAGATAGATGCTCAAAGCGGTATGATTAAATTAAAAACTGCTTAATAAAGAAATGCCGTTGATGGAACCTAAACTGTCACATACTGCGAATGTACCCCAACCGGGAATGCCTGATCAATTTGGCATTACGCAATTATTGCAGCAGGAAAATATTGATTGGGAGCTAATAAAAAAAAAGTTCCTCGTAAGCCCTGAACAGTTTGAAGACCTTTTGTTCAGGGTTCATTATAAAAGGAAGAAGCCATTAACTGTATCAGAGCGATCAAATGTGCTTAACTTTCTCTTCATTGGTTATTCTTTAACTGGAGATATCAGGTATTTCAATGAGTTTCTGTGGTTTTACAAGGAGAATGAGGTTGACAAGCCGATGATGGATGTTTGTATCGAAATGTTCAATACACACCTGGATGCAAAGGGACAGCATAAAATGATCGACAGGCTACGTAACCACCCCGCTGACCTGGAAGGATATGACCTTAGCAAGATCGAATACAGATCCACTTCACCGTTGAGAATTTGTCTTATCGGCTTCCCGCCATTTTTTGGCAACATGATCAGGCAATTGAAAAAAGAAGGCCATTATGTTGAGCAATTCTTTTTGCCCTATCATCCCAATAAGCATATAAACCGGTTTCTGAAATTTGGTCTGCCGGTAAAGGCATTATCATTGTTTGCCGGCAACTCTTATTATTACCGCACACTGAAATTTGATCAAAGAGATGAAAGGATCGGTAAAATCCTGAGGGAAGGGAATTTTGATATTGGCTTTCACAAGCTGAATTTTATCATACGGGAGAATATTTTTGGGGCTTTTCGCCTGGGACTTCTGAACGACCACTGGGGATACCTGCCTATGCTGAGGGGCAAATCGACCATCGCCTGGTCGGTTCTTCTAAATGTCCCCGTGACTCCCACCATCCATTTTATCAACCAGGGTATCGACGCCGGTCCCATAGTGGGTTATTACCCCTGTAATTACCAGGGAGCCCGCACAGTTAAGGAAATCAGGGAAATTTTAAGAAAAAAGATGCCTCAAAGGGCTGTTGCGGCAATAAAATACGCCGCCAGTAGTTTTATATCTAAGGAAAATACAAAGGAGGCCGGGGTCACATTCTATGAGATCCATCCATGGCTGAATGAGCATATAGCTTCTCGTATTTTGAAGCTAAATAGCTGATATTTACCACTATCAATTGAAAACCCATTGAACTCAAAATTAACAGGGGCCTTAAACAGGCTTCAGGCATATTGTGAGGCTGAAAACTTCAAAGGCTACGACCCGTATGACGGGTTGAACAGCCGTTTTTTTCAGGCAATCCCCCTGTTATCCACGCACCGTATCTCAAGGCTTGCCTGGATTCAATTCTTTAAGCGCTCACCCCTTAATTTAAGATCAGCGACAGGCATTAAGAAGGATTACAACCCCAAGGCCATGGGATTATTCCTTTCTTCTTATTGCAATCTTTATCATGCAGAAGCAAAACAGGAGTACCTCGACAGGTGTAATTTTTTCATTGAAAAAATAAATGGCTCTGTAAGTAAAGGATTCAGCGGTGCATGCTGGGGATATAACTTCGACTGGCAGGCACGCGCTTTTTTTCAGCCAAAGAATACGCCAACAGTTGTAGCGTCAACATTTATAGCCAATGCACTGCTTGACGCTTACGATATCACAAAGGACCGGCAATTGCTTGCAACAGCCAGGAGTACCTGTGATTTTATCCTAAAGGATCTTAACAGGACCTATGATGCAAACAAGAATTTTTCCTTTTCCTATTCGCCGCTGGATAAAAGTGTTGTCTTCAATGCCTCCTTACTGGGAAGCAGGCTGTTAAGCAGGGTGTATAGTTATACGAAAGAGAACGAGCTTGCTGAAGCGGCAAAACGGTCCGTGGATTATTGCTGTGCATACCAGCGGGAAGATGGATCATGGGGTTATGGCACATTACCCTTTCACCAGTGGGTAGATAATTTTCATACCGGGTACAACCTGGAATGTATCGCTGAATACATGAAATTTTCGGGGGACAAAACATACTCAAATAATGTAAAACATGGATATGACTACTATATAAAAACTTTTTTCACTCCAGAAGGAATTCCCAAATATTATAATAATTCTATCTATCCTATCGATATCCACGCCCCTGCGCAGATGGTGATTACGCTGGCGAGGCTGGGGAAATTCAAAGAAGACAAAGCGGTAATGGATAATGTGCTAAATTGGACTGTTGATAAAATGCAGTCGCCCAAAGGTTTTTTTTATTACCAGGTAAATAAATATTTTTCATCAAAAATACCCTACATGCGGTGGGCCCAAGCATGGATGTTTTATGCATTATCAACGTACAAAAAACTTGAAAACAGTGAGCAGAATCAGCATATGTAATATTCCTGTTGATGCGCTTACCATGGAAGAGACCATTAATCTGATCGATAAATCAATTATCGAAAGAAAGCCGATACATCACGTGGTGATCAACGCTGCAAAAGTGGTCAATGCCCAGAAAGATTCAGAACTCAAGGAATCGATCGTTAACTGTGATATCATCAATGCAGATGGACAGGCAATCGTATGGGCCTCCCGCCTGTTCAATACCCCTTTGCCTGAGCGTGTTGCAGGGATCGACCTGATGGAAGCATTGGTAAAATTGAGTGCTGAGAAAAACTACCGGATATTTTTTCTTGGTGCTAAGGAAGAGATCGTGAACAGTGTAGTTGATTTTTATTCAAAGCTGTATAATAAGAACATCATTGCCGGTTACCGGAATGGTTATTTCAAAAAAGATGAGGAGCAGGCAGTCGCTAAGCAAATATGTGATTCCAATGCTGATATCCTTTTTGTAGCGATGAGCTCACCCAAAAAAGAGATATTCTTAAATACCTATAAAGATCTTATCCAGGCCCCCTTTATCATGGGCGTTGGGGGAAGTTTTGATGTGGTAGCGGGGTTTGTTAAGCGTGCGCCCATGTGGATGCAGAAAAGCGGGCTCGAATGGTTCTACCGTGTTTTACAGGAGCCACGCCGGATGTGGAAGCGCTACTTGTTCGGCAATTCTGAGTTCATCTACCTCGTTTTAAAAGAAAAAGCAAAGCGCATCTTCAGGAGAAAATAAATACTTTTTTAATACGTTATCTTCTATACCTAAGAAACGTATCAAAAACTCTTACACAAAAATGAATATTACCCTAATTGCCGGCGCCAGGCCTAATTTTATGAAGATCGCTCCGATCATCAAAGCGATAAAAGCTGCACAGGCAAACGGCAAAAAGATCAGTTACCGCCTCGTACACACCGGCCAGCACTACGATAAAAAAATGAGCGGCGATTTCTTTGAGCAACTCGGTATACCCGAGCCGGATGCTAACCTGGAATGTGGGGGAGGAACGCAGGCTGAGCAAACTGCTGCCATCATGGTGAAGTTTGAAAAAGAACTACAGGAGAACAGGGCCAATGTGGTGTTAGTAGTAGGCGATGTTACCTCAACCATGGCGTGCACGATCACGGCAAAAAAATTATGTGTGGACGTAGTTCACGTGGAAGCCGGCATCAGGTCGGGTGATATGACCATGCCCGAGGAGATCAATCGAATTGTGACGGACAGTATCTGCGATCATTTTTTTACTACCAGTGAAATTGCCAATGGATTGCTACGCAGGAATGGCATAGAGAATGACCGGATACACTTTGTAGGCAACACAATGATCGATACGCTTTACCAGAACATAGGAAGGGTAAAGAAGCCTTCCTTCTGGGAAGAAGCTAAGCTTGCAAAAAGTGAATATTTCCTGATAACTTTACACCGGCCTTCTAATGTAGATGACCCGGAGAAACTGGATGCTATCTTGTCTGCTATCAAGGAGGCATCATTAGGATTGCCGATAATTTTCCCGGTGCACCCGCGTACAAGGCAAACGATCGATAAATTCAATATAGATAATAAGAATATCCTCATGATCGACCCGCAGGGATACCTGGAATTCATGTACCTCGTTCAAAATGCAAAAGGCGTGATCACGGATTCAGGGGGCATAACAGAAGAAGCAACAGTATTGAATATCCCTTGCCTTACGTTAAGAAATTCCACGGAAAGGCCCGAGACCGTGGAGATCGGCACTAATGAATTGATCGGTGATGATATCTCTAAATTAAAACTGTACATAAACAAGATCATGGATGGGAAATGGAAGAAGGGTACGATACCCCCCTATTGGGATGGACAAACCTCCGGAAGGATAATTGATATCCTGTATTCCATTTATAAACCTTCGTAAATAAAGAGTTGTATCCAGCCGAATGAAGAATGACAAAAAGCTTACTGCATGAACCGGCAATTTGAACGATACCTGCAAATAACACTTATACTGCTTGACCTGCTGGTATTGAACAGCATTTACTTTTTGTGCCAGATCTTCCTGGCACGACCCATATTCCCCGAATACCAGAATGCCTACTTTAATTATTGGCTCATTTCTAATGTTCTTTGGCTGATCCCTTCTTCTATTTTAAGGACCTATGCGGGTAAGATCATCCTGATCTTTGAATATTTTACCAAAAGAACGACCCAGGTTTACGGTTTATGGATCATCCTTATCCTGTTCTATCTCTTCTTTACCCGCGAGCTTGATATTTCCCGTATCTATATTATCACTACCATCGGAAGCTTTGGGTTTGGGTTATTGCTCAACCGCTTCTTATATCTTGGCATCAGGAATTATTACAAAAAAAGCGATCACATTCTTAAGAAAGTGATCATTCTCGGTTACAATGATACCGCGAAGAAGCTGGCAAAATATTTTGAAGAGGACAGTATCAATACTCAATTGATAGGCTTTATTGAAGAGGAAGAGAATGTTCGTGAACTCACGCATTATCCCGTGATAAGCAATATCAGTAATGCATTACAGGTTGCCAAGGAAATGGAGATCCAGGAAATATTCTCTACCATCACGCCAGAGCAGAACAAAGATATTTATAACCTGATGTTCCAGTCGGAAAAAGAATGCATACGCTTTAAGATCGTTCCTAATCTTTCCGTATTTATCACCAGGGAAGTTCATATTGAATATTTCGGCGAATTGCCCATACTTTCTTTGCGCAGCGAGCCCCTGGAGGACGTAGGTAACCGTATCAAAAAAAGGGCACTGGATATTACCGTTAGCCTGTTCGTGGTTGTCTTTCTTTTATCCTGGCTGATACCGTTGCTTGGCTTATTGATACTGCTGGAATCAAGGGGCCCGATATTTTTTAAACAAATGAGGACAGGGAAGAACAAAAAGAGCTTTTATTGCCTGAAATTCCGGAGCATGCGTTCGAATAAGGACGCGGATATCAAGCAAGCTACGCAAAATGATAGCCGGGTGACATCGATCGGAAAGTTCATCAGGAAAACAAGCCTTGATGAGTTCCCCCAATTCATCAATGTATTGAAAGGTGAAATGAGTTTGGTGGGCCCAAGGCCACATATGCTTAAGCATACTTCAGATTATTCCAAAGTGGTGGATGATTATATGATCAGGCAATTTTTAAAGCCGGGAATTACAGGCTGGGCACAGATCAATGGCTATCGGGGTGAGATCACCAATCCCGACCAGATCAAGATGAGGGTCAATAAAGATCTTTGGTACCTGGAAAACTGGACCCTGTGGCTGGATATTCAAATACTTTTTTTAACCGTGTACCATGTTTTCAAAGGGAATAAAAATGCATTTTAAATAAGCAAAGATCACTTGCATGATCGTATAACGTTAACAGGCATATAAATTATGAGAACGGGGCAGCTAACTGCCCCGTTCTTATTTTTGTGTAGACCCATCTGCAAATCATGATCTGCTGCTATGAAAAAAAGGATCTCATAGAGACCCTTGGTAAAAAAGCACGAATAACTATTTATTAATCCTTCAGCACTTTAATGCTGTATTGTTTTCCATCATTCTCCACCTGGAGGATATATATTCCCCTGCTTAGGGGCCTATCGATATCAAACCGGATAATAGAAGACAGGGAAGGCTGGTAGTTCTGTTTGACCGCTATCAGCTTACCTGAAAGATCTATCAGCCTTAATGTAACTCCCCCTTTAGGTAACCTGGCGAAACGAACGTCAATATGATTGCTAAATGGATTATTAACAACAGCAGCTGATTGCAGCAATGCGCTGTTCTTAACAATGACCACGTCGCTTTGTTTATTGGATCCGTCAATATCAACCATTTTCAGCCTGTAATAATTTACTTCTGTTGCTTCAACATCCAGGTAGGTATATTTCTTCGCAGTAGTACTGAAGCCTGCAGCAGCCACGGTAGCTAATTTGCGGTAGGTAATCCCATCGTTCGATCTTTCGAGCTGGAACTCCTTACTACTATATTCGGCAGAAGTGCTCCAGTCCAGCAGCACATTGTTTCCTTTTAGTGTTCCAGAGAAATTAACCAGTACTACGGGCAATGCACCATTTCCGGTGGGCACGCGGGTAACGCTGAAAGATTCTTTGGGAAGCCATCCCCGGGTGGTTGCATTTAATTTTGAAGGGTATTTATCCTTTACCAAACTCCAGTTGTATACATTAAATACGGCGCTTGCATCTTCGTAATCTGACGAGTTCAAATTTGCCCCGACACCAAGACTGGAAGAATAGTCCATTACAAATTCGTTAATCCCCACCCAGGTTAAGGGCATTAAAATTTCCTGTGCAGCAGTAGATGCGTAATAATGATCAGAATTATCTCCGGGATTATTTACAGCGCTAAGACTTGGGGTATTCAAATAAATCTGCTGGTCTACTCCTTTTTCTGCGTAAATGATGCCTTTTATGGCAAGTAATAATTCACCCCAGGTATAGGTGGTCACTCCGTCGAGAGAGGTCATATTCGCAATTTGTCCCAGTTTTAATTTCTGGAGAGATTTATTCCCAGTACCTGCATAGCCTGCTCCTGCAGGGCCTCCGTCGGCAAGGCGAAGAAAATAACTTACTACATTACCAACACCATTGGCATTACCATAAACATACTTCGTAACACTTTTGCTGTTCACGGTAACTGTTTGCGCTGCTGGCAGATCGTAGGAAATGGTTGGAAAGCTGATCGGGTTGGTGATATCACTGGCAAATTTACCTGAATATACCGCCCCTCTTTCTTTCGCCAAATAATAAGCAATAGACGATCCGTTAAAAATTGTATTGCCAAAGCCTTCGTCGCCGGCCGTAACACAAATAAAAACTACTTTACTGTTCCCGTTGTCCAGGTCATCCAGCATTTTTTTAGACATGAACAACTGCCAGTCATCCGGGTCGGAACCTAAAAAGAAAGTCACCTGAGACTGCGCCTGGGCCTTATAAACAAATCCACAAATTATTGCCAGTAAAAATATCCTTTTCATTGTAGTTGGTTTTTAGATTATTACTCCACTGTAATTTTCCGGGTGTCAATAAATTGGTTGTTTAGCACGGTCTCTATCTTATAAGTACCCTTTGTTGAAACGCCGTTCTTTAGTGTCACAAACAGCGAGTTCCTGTTTGTTATGAGCGTTTTTATTTCATTTAATTTTTTGCCTGCCATATCATAGACCGCTGCAGTCAATTCCCCTGACTCGTAGGGGCTAATGCTCATAGTAATATCTTCATCAACGGCTGTTGAAGCAGGTGCAGAAATAATAATGGGGATCTCGGTTAAAGGACCAATCTCGTTAGCGCCGATTGGTCTTGCTGTTCCAACGGGCGTCTTTATGACCTGGAAATCATCCATCGGTATCCAGCCTTTATGGCTTGCATTGAAATCATTATGATACAGGCTCTCGGTCAAACCCCAGGTGCACATACTAAATACCGCGACAGCATTCTCGTGGTCGCTTGCACTTAGGTTAGCGCCAATCCCGGAGGATGCATAATCCATAAATCCGTTAACGCCAACCCAGGCATAAATAGATGTTGCATCCTGGGCGGCTAATGATGAATAGCGATGATCGGAATGATCATTATCATTATAACTTGTATTGGCACCTGTAATTGTATGTGCCGTATGTAACCAGGCATTTTTACCAACGATCTTTTCAGTATTTACGATCGCCCTGATGGTCAATATAAGGTCGTTCCACGAGGTATAAGTAGTAGAGCCATCAATTGCTGCAATAGTACTGATCGCACCGCTTTTCAGGCGTTCCAGACTTTTAAATCCCGTATTCGTGAAACCATTTCCATTACCATTGCCATCCGGGAGACGTAAAAAATAATTTATGATCGTGGTGCCATACACATATTTCCGGACATTATGGCCATTCATGCTTACCAGAGAACTTGTAGGAACAACTGCGGGCGTACCGGCTGCACCGCTAATTATATCTGCAGCGAGCTTTGAAGAATATACAGAACCTTTCTCACGGGCTGTGTAATAAGGGTCGTTATTAGGTGAATAGGAGCCCGTTCCTTCGCCAGCATCACCAGCCGTTAGCGTAATGAACACCACTTTACCACCACCTGACAGGTCGGCCATGATCCTGCTGGACATAAAAAGCTGCCAGTCATCCTGGTGTGCCTGTACTGAAAAAGATACTGTAGTTTGGGCGTACGTATATGAAGACACGAATGCTAGGATTATCAGTTGTAACCTTTTTACCATGATAAAGTGATTTTAGAGTTAACTAAAATATAGTTTGAAAAAAAATAGTTATAAAACTTCCTTCAGGTTGGGAGAAACATAGGTATCAGAGTATCAGGGCAGCAAGTTCAAGGAATTTGAATTGGTGGTTTACCTTGGGAGAGGTTGAATTTCTGGGTAAATATATACCTTAAACTATAAAATACAAAAGATATTCCATATTAAATTTTAATAAAATAGATATAAGTCAGCGTAGCAGGGGTTGACACGGATAATCTATTGAATTTCAGCAACTTAAAAATAGGCGATTTTTTACGCGTTTCCTGTGGGGTATTCCAAGGTAAATGAGTGCATAAAAAAAGGGAAATGACCTGCATTTCCCTTTACAATCATTATCAAAAAACTTAGCGTTTAATAGCTTTTATGGTTGCTCTTTCACCATTTTCGAAAAGAATCGTTACCACATAAGTTCCTTTCATTAAACGGGTCATATCTACTTTGTCCTGGAGGTTGAACAGGGCAGATGTATATTCTTTACCCATCACATTCCTGCCTTGCATATCAGTGACCATCAAAGAGAATTTCTCATTTGTTTTTATCGTGGTCACTTTTAAGGTAGCAATATCAACAACAGGGTTTGGGTAGAACATCGCACTATTAGTATGTATCTGGGCTACAGGCGGGGCTGCTACAACCACGGTAACCTGGTCTTTTGCAGTGCCTCCACTATTATCTGTTACTGTAAGCTCGAAAATATATGTTCCCTCAATTAAATTGTTCACGTAAGTCGTGGCAGTCTGTAAAGAGAACAACACATTATTTGAAGGGCCGGAGATCTGCGCCCAGGAATAAGTTGCTATAACGCCATCCGGGTCAGTTCCGCTTCCTGTAAGAGAAGTGGAGTTGGTAGGTAAAAGTAAACTGCGATCAGGGCCTGCGTTAGCAACAGGAGGAATATTGATATAACCGTTAATCACCGCTGTTCCCGATGATACAGAAGAACAACCGGCAGCATTAGTAACCGTATAGGTATATGTACCTGCTGCAAGTCCTGAGATCGTTGTACTTGTTCCCGTTCCTGTTGTTGTAACAGCTCCCGGGTTCATGGTTACGATCCATGTTCCTGTTGCGGGCAGCCCGTTAAGCACAACACTTCCAGTAGCAACCGCTGCTGTAGGTTGTGTTATCGCTCCAATGGAAGGAGCCGATGGTCCAGCTGGCTGAGGATTAATTATAATATTGCCTGACGGTGCAGAAACACAACCGGAAGCATTAGTAACCGTGTATGTATATGTACCAGATGCAAGGCCTGTTATGGTAGAACTTGTTCCTGTTCCTGTGGTTGTAACTCCACCCGGTGTTCTTGTTAAGGTCCATGTTCCTGTTGCAGGCAAACCGTTTATCACAACAGATCCTGTTGGGGCAATACAGCTTGGCTGTGTTATCGTACCGGTGGCCGGACTTGAAGGTGCGGCAGGTGCAGCATTGATAACAATATTCGATGATGAACCAGAGATACATCCTGCAGCATTGCTGACAGTGTATGAATAAGTCCCTGTTGCAAGCCCTGAAATGGTTGTGCTGGTTCCTGTTCCTGTGGTCGTTGCACCTCCGGGACTTACTGTCAAGGTCCATGTTCCGGTTGCAGGCAACCCATTTAATACAACGGATCCTGTTCCAACCGTACAGTTTGGCTGTGTCATGGTTCCAACCGTAGGAGCCGCAGGAGTTGCTGGCTGCGCATTGATCACCACGTTTCCGGATGCAACTGATGCACATCCTGCCGCATTGGTTACACTATAGGTATAGGTGCCAGCAGCAAGGCCGGTTATTGTTGTACTTGTTCCTGTTCCGGTGGTTGTTGTACCGCCCGGTGTTACAGTTAATGTCCATGTTCCCGTTGCTGGCAAGTTATTCAGCACAACGGATCCTGTTGCGACGCTGCAGGTTGGTTGTGTTATTATACCAACAGCAGGTGCAGCAGGGCTTCCGGCCTGTGCAATGATGACTATGTTAGAAGAAGCAACCGAGGTACATCCCGAAGCATTGGTTACCGTATAAGAATAAGTACCTGCCGGGATCCCGGTTACTGTTGTATTTGTTCCTGTTCCTATAGTTGTTACGGCTCCCGGCATTCTTGTTAATGTCCATGTGCCTGTTGCAGGTAAGCCACTCATGGCAACGCTACCGGTGGCAACTGCACAGGTTGGCTGTGTTATCGTTCCAACTGTTGGTGCCACAGGTGTTGCCGGTTGGGCATTGATAACGATATTGGCCGAAGCTACCGAAGTACAACCTGTAGCATTCTTTCCAGCACATTGGGATCCTAAGCTTAGAATTCCACGTGGACAAGTTGTCGCGG
>JADMIO010845895.1_pt1 | contig 99040 bp, 81 predicted proteins | sample 8958161 | NCBI WGS metagenome assembly JADMIO01 (sample SAMN16585339, study PRJNA669376) | soil metagenome | isolation source: Crop rotation soil | place: USA: Cullars Rotation, Alabama | collected 2011
GCCGCGACTTCAAGTCACGTGAATTCCAAGCTTCGGATCCCACTGTGCTGGAAAGAGTGCGCAGGGAACGCAGAGTAAGAGCTTGAGTTATAATTTCTGCGTCCTCTGTGTACTCTGCGTGCAATTCAAAATGATACACTAGCTGATTTTCTATAATTTTGCGGAATGATACCCGATTATCCTCATAAACTGTTTGCCGATCATCGCAACCATTTCAACCTGCTGATGGAAACATTGGCCATGGATGCCCCTAATCCCTAAAGGGGAATTATGCGTATCCCCTGTATTTCATTTTTTTTATTTACTTAAAATTAATTTATGAGTACAGTTATTGATCCTGATAAAATACAAACATCACAAATCGATTTTCTTCCATTGCAGGGAACCGATTATGTAGAATTCTATGTGGGGAATGCAAAACAGGCGGCTCATTATTATATGAGTGCCTTCGGTTTCCAGGCATTGGCTTATGCCGGCCCGGAAACTGGTATGAAAGACAGGGCCAGCTATGCGGTTCGCCAGAATAAACTCACCCTGGTTCTTACCACACCGATCCGCAGCAATAACGAGATCGCCGATCATATCTATAAACATGGTGATGGGGTGAAAGTATTGGCCCTGCGGGTGAATGATGCGACCAGTGCCTGGGAAGAAACGACGAAACGTGGAGCAAGATCATACATGAAACCGGAACGTAAAAAAGATAATGACGGTGAAGTGGTGATAAGTGGTATCCATACCTACGGCGATACCGTGCATCTGTTCATTGAAAGAACAAATTATTCCGGTGCTTTTCTTCCCGGCTACCGTGCATGGAGCAACCCTTATTATAAACCAGCTGAAACAGGGTTATTATATGTTGATCATTGTGTAGGTAATGTTGGATGGAACCAGATGGATCCCTGGGTAAAATTTTACGAGGATGTAATGGGTTTCCGTAACATCCTTTCATTTGACGATAAAGATATTTCCACTGAATACTCTGCATTGATGAGTAAAGTGATGAGCAACGGAAATGGCTTTGTAAAATTCCCGATCAATGAACCGGCAGAAGGAAAAAAGAAAAGCCAGGTAGAAGAATACCTTGAATTCTATGATGGCGAAGGTTGCCAGCACGTGGCCATGGCGACCAATGATATTGTTCATACGGTAACTGAATTGCGGAACCGCGGTGTTGAATTTTTAAAAGTGCCATCCACTTATTATGATGACCTGCTCGACAGGGTGGGACATATTGATGAAGACCTTGAACCATTGAAAGAGCTTGGTATATTGGTTGACAGGGATGATGAAGGTTATTTGCTGCAGTTGTTCACCAAACCTGTGGAGGACCGCCCCACATTATTCTTTGAGATCATACAACGTAAAGGAGCCAAGAGTTTTGGCAAGGGAAATTTCAAAGCCTTATTTGAAGCGATCGAGAAGGAACAGGAGGAGAGAGGGAATTTGTAAATACGGAATAAGAAATTAAGAATAAGGAATCAGGAAGTGGGAGAGTATATTAACATGGCGTTTATATCTAAGAGCCCGTGTTTTCTGCATCATTTCCTATCTTTATAGATAGTTTATCAACATTACTGAAATATAACCCGTTACCCGCCGTTTATCCTGTTAACAGATGCGCATGAAAAACCCGTTACTGTCATTTTTTCTTCTGTTGATCTTCTCCGGATTGCAGGCTCAACCTCAATCAAGGGGTGGTAATTCCTATTCATTCATTGATTATCAAAAAACATTTCCCCGTCCTACCGAAGCATTGCAACGCAAGACGGACACCTTACAAAAACAATTCGCTGAAAAGAAATTAAAGTGGCCGGCTAAATATATTTATATACGTTCATTCAAATACGATAGCCAGCTCGAAGTATGGGTAAAGAATGAGATCAGCGAATCGTTCCAGCTTTTTAAAACATATAAAGTATGTGCTTTGGCGGGAACATTGGGACCGAAAAGAATGGAAGGTGATTACCAGGTACCGGAGGGTTTTTATTATATCAACGAATTTAATCCACGCAGCAATTACTACCTGTCGCTGGGTATCAATTATCCCAATATCTCTGATAAGATATTAAGTGATTCGCTTCGTCCCGGCAGCGAGATATTCATTCATGGAAGTTGTGTTACGGTAGGATGCATCCCGATCACCGATCAGCAGATCGATGAATTGTATATCCTGGCCGCTTATGCCAAGGACCAGGGACAGGATTTTATACCGGTTCATATTTTCCCTGTTCGTTTCAATAAAGAGAAAAGTGTAAAATACCTGGAGAGCCTGACCAAGGACGATCCAACATTGAAAAAATTTGCAGAGAGACTGGAAGATGCATATGATTATTTTGAAAAGTATAAACAGTTACCGGTGGTGATGATCGGGGGAAAAGGAGAGTATCTCATCAATGATGTGCCGGTTAAAAAAACAAATACCACAGAACAGGTGGCGGAAGTAAAGAAAGTAAAAAAGCCGCCCATGGTTCATAAAACAAGGAAGATAGAATCGCTGGCCGATGCAGTACATCAATGGCCGAAATTCCCGGGAGGCAACGATGCGTTCATGAAATACCTGGAAAAATTAGGTCATGATATGGTAGCTTATCTTCCCAAAGGGATGGTGAAAGCTTTTATACAGGTTGAGTTTGTTGTCGATAAGGACGGTGTGCCTGTCAATTTCAAAGTAATAAAAAGTATCAAGAGCGATGGTGATGAAGAAGACTTCAATGATGAGTTGATCAGCCGTCTGGAGAATATGGGAACATGGCAGCCTGCCATTTTACATGATAAACCCGTTGCAAAAAAGGTAGTACAATCCATCTCGATCGAAGCGAAATGACCTCGTAGTATTTCGTTGCCCAATGAAAATCTACTTTACACTATAGTTTTTCAATTTCATTCTCTATTTTGGTAGTGTGACACGTTCATTTTATATGATCGTATTTATAAACACTAAAATCCATACTTATGAAACGATTACGTCTACTCTCGATCACATTATTTGCCGTGCTGCTATTGGTGGTTGTATTATCGGCCTGTACAGCAGATGATCTGAAAGCCCCGCCGTCAGTACAAGAGCAGCCTCTTGTAACCCGCATTATATATCAGAACAACCATACCGGCAGGATCGCGGAGACCAGTGCCTGCGGAACCTATACGATCGCACTGGAGACCATCACACAAGTGGGAAATAACTATGAATGGGTATGGACCGTTACCAATCCTAATCCCGGAAACGGAAACAACGGAACCGTTCAGAACCTGAGCCATTGGGGAATGCAATTCGGTTCTTGTTTTTCATGGAGTAATGTGGTAGGTGCTGCTTACAGTGCAAATGGAGTTAACTGGACATCTTTTACTCCTTCTTATTCAGTTGACCCCAGCCAGAACTGTATGACGACACCAGTGCTGAAATTTGATTATGGCACTTCGGGAACTAATTCCAGCTATTACAAACTAATATTGAACGCCAATTATCAACCCGGTTATGTACCTGGCTATTATAAGTCGGGGCAAAGAACAGGTTGCTGCATTTTTAATTTTAACGGTGTTGGCTGCCCCGGTGGACCTGGTGAAGTAGGAGAGAGATAAAGGTCGATAGGCAATAAGACAATAAGCAATAGACGATCGTCAATCGTGAATGATCAATTCATTCCCGGTTGACGATTTTTTATTACGATTCACGCAACAACATCTGTATCGTTTCAGGGGTTTGCTGGCGAAGCAGGATGGTTTTGTTTTTGGTAAGCTTCTCAAAAATATCTCTCGTGAAATGACGGATCGTAAGTAAAGAAAGATCTTTTGTTACCTGCACATCTAAAAAAGCAGACGCTTCTGCGGCTAATTTCTCGATCTTTTCCGGCCAGTCATTCAGCACGCAAACAAAACTAATGGCGCCATTTTGCGTCATATTAGGTTTTAAATGCAATTTCTCAAACAGGTTGTAAAGACGTCCCACATGTTGTTCCCCGATAAAAGAGAAATCCGTCGAGCTCATTTCAAGCATTACCTGTTTTTCTTTTAATACAATAACAGGAGGTAAATGATGGACAGGTTTGTTATGAATTACCGTTCCCGGTAATGAAGGATCAATGAAATATTTTACATACAGCGGGATGTTCTTATTCTGTAAAGGCTTGATCGTTTTAGGGTGAATGACCTGGGCGCCGTAATAAGCCATTTCGATCACTTCATTATAATTCAGCTCGGCAATAGGGATGGCATCGGGGAATTGTTTGGGATCGGCATTCATCACCGATTCCACATCTTTCCAGATCGTCTGGCTTTCTGCATTCAGCATATTGGCAAAAACGGCGGCTGAATAATCACTGCCTTCTCTTCCCAATGTGGTGCTTTCGTTCTCATCGGTGGCGCCGATAAAGCCTTGCGTGAGGATGATATTACTGTTATTGAATTCAGGTACGATCTCCTTTTGGATCTTAGCCTCGGTGAATTCCCAATCAATATTGGCATCCCGGAAATCATCATCGGTTCTGAATATGTCCCGCACATCGATCCATTTATTGGCAACACCTGCTTCATTCAAATACGAACTCACAATTGCAGTTGAAAGTAATTCGCCGATGGAAACGACCTGGTCATAATAATAGTCATAATCCCGCACGGGTTTATCATGCAATAACCATTCGACCTCGGTAAAAAAATCTTTTAATTGTTCTTCGCAGGCGAGGTAATTGGTGACGAGCAAATATTTGGCGGTGCTGAGATGTTGCTGTTTGACCAGCTCGAATAATTCAAGCGCCTGGTCTTTTTTCCCGGCATAGAAAGCATCAACCACTTTTTCAAGCGCATTGGTGGTCTTACCCATCGCAGAAATAACCACTAATATCTTTTCGCCGGGAAACTGGCGCAATATCTCAGCTACATTCTTGATTCTATCTACACTATTGACAGAAGCGCCACCGAATTTGAAGACCTCCATGAACGATTACTTTTATTGCCTTGATCTCGGCTGCAAATATAGGAATGGACAGTGCTGCAGGAATATTATTGTTTTCTTTTTAGCTCGATGGTCATTCCCTGCATAGGATCTTCGAGTTTGAGCGTTTTTTCATCCAGCACAATTATTCTTGCTGTTGAAGGTGGTTGGTTATCTGGCATCATTGATAATTCATCTTTTCCGATCGATTTGAATTTGCCATTAACGGCCCGGGCATTTGCACTTGTTCCGGGAGTAACGGTATAGCTGCTGTCCTTGTTAAAATCAAATAGGATACCCTTACCTGAGTCGTTCATTTTTTTTATTCTTTCATTCCTTTGTTCAGCACTCATTTCCCGGAACTGGCTGCTTAATGAATCAAAGCTAAACGCAACGAATTCCCATTCCCCGATCATGGAGGCTTTGCCATTTCCCTTTGTCTCTTTCGAGTTGCATGATAAAAGGGTCAGCGTTATTGCACAGGTAAAAAGCAGGAGAATATTTTTAGCAGTGGTCATATGTGTTTTGTTTTGACTAAGGTAACTAAATTGTTTTTCGCTTACATTTGTTTCTCTCAAATTCACCATATGAATGTCAACCGTAAAGTTCAAACCTTAGACGAATTTACTATCCAGCAGCTCCGTGACTTCCCCAATGCCACGGGTGAATTATCGCACTTGTTGCGCAATATCGGTCTCGCTGCCAAAAGAGTGAACGTGGAAGTATTGAAAGCCGGTTTAGTAGATATATTAGGCGATGCAGGAACGGTGAATGTGCAGGGAGAAGAAGTAAAAAAGCTGGATGTATATGCCAATGATCAGTTCACCGGTGTATTGAGACATGGTATTGCCTGCGCGGGTATCGCCAGTGAAGAGCTGGATGATTTTGTGGCATTCGATGATGCGAAAAGTGTGAAGTCAAAATATGTTTGTCTTTTTGATCCGCTCGATGGCAGCAGCAATATCGACGTGAATGTTTCTATCGGTACCATCTTCTCAGTTTTTCGCCGGGTCACTCCAATTGGTACGGTTGTAACCAAAGAGGATTTTTTACAGGATGGCAATCAGCAGGTGGCTGCTGGTTATGTTGTATATGGATCGTCTACGATGCTCGTATATGCAACAAGAAGAGGCGTGAATGGATTTACGCTGGATCCTTCTATCGGTGAATGGACATTGAGTCACCCGGATATAAAATGCCCGGAGAAAGGAAAGATCTATTCGGTCAACCATGGGAATTTTTTCCAGTATGATGAGAACGTAAGAAAGTATATCAATGTTTGCCAGAATAAAACAAAGGCCGATGGCGGTCCTTATACGCAACGTTATATCGGCAGCATGGTATCGGATGTGCATCGCAACCTGATCAAAGGAGGCATATTCATGTATCCCGGCACTACCGATAAGCCAAAAGGGAAACTTCGCTTGTTATATGAATGCAATCCATTTGCTTTTATCATGGAAGTAGCAGGCGGAAAAGCAACCAATGGAAAACAAAGGATACTGGATGTGATGCCAACCGAATTACACCAGCGAACACCTTTATTTATAGGAAGTAAATTGATGATGGAAGAACTCGAAACATACCTGGTCTGACCGTCCCGGTCTGACCATCGTTCGATATGATGACAATAACACCTTACGAAGAAAAATACCAACCCGACTTCAAAAGACTGAATCTTGAATACCTCGATCAGTTCGGGCTTACCGAGCAATACGATCTTGATATCCTTAATGATCCTGTTAAAACAATAATTGAACCCGGTGGTTTCATATTGTTCCTTGCCGACGATAAAAGAGCCTATGGAAGTATTGGTCTTGCTAAAATGGAAGAAGGTGTATATGAAGTAGTAAAGATGGTCATCGACCCGGCTCTTCGCGGAAAGGGTTATGGAAAATTGATGATGGGATCATGCCTTGAAAAAGCAAAAGAGATGGGAATAGAAAAGATCATCCTTTTTTCAAACAGCCAGCTGACACCAGCTATTAATATGTATGAGCAATTCGGTTTCCGGCATGTGCCGGTCATGGATTCGCATTTTGTGACGGCAGATGTAAAAATGGAATTACTGTGTGCGACGAAGCTCCCCGAAGGATAAACAACAAAAAGTAAATCTGCGAAGTAGTATCTTTATTCACTAATACAATACAATGAGCGAAACTATCATCTCGGTAAAAGATCTTGTCAAAAACTACGGAAATTTCAAAGCAGTAAAAGGCATCAGTTTCGATGTAAAGAAAGGCGAGATCTTCGGATTGCTGGGTCCTAACGGCGCCGGTAAATCCACGACATTGGAGATCATTGAAACACTTCGCACCAAAACAAGCGGTGAAGTGATCGTCGATGGATTCAACCTGGACAAAGAACCGAACGAGATCAAAAAGATCATCGGTGTACAATTGCAGACCAGCGGTTATTACCCGGGGCTTAATCTATTACAGCTGATCCAGCTTTTTTGCGGTTTATATAACCGGGAAGTTGACCCGATGGCATTACTGGAAATGGTGAACCTGAAAGAAAAAGCAAAAGCTAAAGTAAAAGAATTGAGCGGTGGACAAAAACAACGTTTCTCTGTAGCCACTACGTTGATCAACCAGCCAAGGATCATTTTTTTAGATGAACCTACTACAGGCCTTGATCCGCAGGCAAGAAGAAGTTTATGGGAGCTGATCAAAACGATACGGGATAAAGGCACTACTGTTATCATCACTACGCATTATATGGACGAAGCGGAATATCTATGCGACAGGGTTGCAATCATTGATTCCGGCGAGATCAGGAAATTGGATACACCGGATAAATTAATTGATGACCTGATCGCATCGGGTTTTCAAAGACCCAGGGAAATGAAGCTGGCGAATTTGGAAGATGTATTTATTGATCTAACAGGACATTCATTAAGAGAAGAGTAAGGTACAAGGTACAAGGCACAAGAAAGAAAATGAGTATACAAAATAAACTAAAACAATTTATGAGTGGAAAGATCGAAGCGCAGAAAACGACGGGTGCTGCATTCATGGCTGATAATATCAGTAAACCGGGAATCAAAGAATTACCAGGCGGCATTCAATATGAAGTGATCAAAGAAGGAACCGGTGCCAAACCATTGGTGACGGAAAGTGTGAAAGCACATTATAAAGGGACCTTGCTCGATGGAAAAGAGTTTGATAATTCTTTTAAAAGAGGACAACCATTTACAGCGCCGCTGAGAGCATTGATAAAAGGATGGCAGGTCGCTTTACCAATGATGAGTGAAGGAAGTCACTGGAGATTATGGATACCATCCGATCTTGCTTATGGTGACAGGGGAGCGGGCAGCGATATTCCCGGTGGCGCTACGCTTGTTTTTGAAGTTGAATTATTGCAAGTAATAAAATAGATCATTATGCCTTCTGTTGCGACGGATCTCCGTTACCCGATCGGGGAATATGAGCCTAAGCCATTTTCTATCCCGCAAAAAGTGGAATGGCTGGCGGATATAAAATTTTTGCCATTACAGATCGAGAGTGCGATCCTCAATCTCGATGAAGCGCAATTACAAACTCCTTACAGAGATGGTGGTTGGACAGTTCATCAATTGGTGCACCATGTGGCCGATAGTCATATAAATGCTTATATCCGCTTCAAAGTAGGTTTAACAGAGGACAATCCAACGATCAAACCTTATGATGAGAATAAATGGTCGGTGCTGCATGATGTAGAAAAATTACCGATCAATATTTCCATTACGTTGCTGCATGCGGTACATGCCCGCTTATTTGAAGCATTGAAATATGTAAAGGATGATGAATGGAATAATAAGACCGTTTTTCATCCGGAGCATAAAAAAACAATGCGGCTTTGGTATTTATTGGGATTATATGCATGGCATGGTCGTCATCATACAGCGCATATTACTTCTCTTCGTGAAAGAATGAAATGGTAAGTTTGCGCCATGAAAGATCTAAAGTGGAAGACAATTTCCTCCGAGTATATCTTCAATGAACAATGGTTCAAGGTCCGTAAAGAAGTTTGCGAAACACCTGAAGGAAAGATCGTCGATTCTTATTATGTGTACGATTTTCCTACATGGGTAGGAGTTCTGCCGGTAACAGAGGATGGAAAGATCATTATGATAAGGCAGTACCGTCATGCATTAGGAGAGGTTTGTATAGAAGTGCCGGGTGGCTGTGTTGATGAGACAGATAAAGACCTTGAAGCTGCCGCGGCCCGGGAAGTATTGGAAGAGACGGGCTATTCTTTTGCTTCCTATGAATTTCTTGGAAAAATTTCACCGAACCCATCCACCAACAGTAATTTGTTGCATATGTTCCTGGCAAAAGGGGGGAAGAAAGTGGCGGAACAACAATTGGATAATAACGAAGAGATAGAAGTGTTATTATTAAGCATGGATGAACTAAAACAATTGCTGAAAGAAAATAAGATATTGCAGGCTATGCATGTTTCCTGTATCTTTTATGCTTTACAAAAATTGGACGAGCTGTCTTTAAAATAACAAGTATGTTCTTTAAAAAAGATAATAATACACCGGAACAAAAATTGCAAAAAGCAGTTCCATTACCCACCAATGCGCCGGATAAAAGATTTTCGGCATTATTCTCTGCAGTTGATCAACCCGGCCAGCCGACCTCCAATTTACTGGCATTGGGATTGACCTGTGCTGCAGAAGCGATACAGATCGATCTTTCTGCTGTTTCTTCCCGCATTAAAAAAGGAGAGAACTATATCGGTATTTATCCAGGCGAACATTATAAATTACTTGCTGCGATCGTTCAAAATAAAAAACCAATGGTGGTTACAGAATTGGGTACACATCTTGGCTATTCTGCTTTATGTATGAAAGCTTTTATGCCGGCCGGCGGACATATTCACACTTTCGATGTCGTTCCCTGGAACCAGTTTGATGATACTATATTAAAAGCAGAGGATTTTCATTCCGGGTTGACACAGCACACAGATGATCTTACACAATGGAAGAATGTCGAGAAACATCGGGCCATGCTCGAGCAAGCCGATATTATTTTTATGGATGCTTTAAAAGATGGCAAGCAGGAATACTCTTTCATCGAAAATTTTTCCAAACTTAATTTCAGGAAAAAATGTCTTTTTATCTTTGATGATATACGACTTTGGAACATGCTCGATATCTGGTATAAATTGGATAAGCCCAAGCTGGATATGACATCTTTCGGGCATTGGTCCGGAACGGGATTGGTCGAATGGAATTAATGCCCGAAGCCTCCTCCAAGCATTTCAAAAAGACCGGCAGAAATATTGGCGATCGGGTCATCGCCCCAAATACTTTTAACAGTATTCAGGCTTAATTCTCCAACAAGGAAAATACTTCCGCAAACGACGATCATATCTTTTTTATCTGCATTAACAGAAGCAGCATACAATGCAGTGTTCACATTGGAGAAACAATTTCCATTCAATTTATAACGCCTTGCCTTATCCTGCAATTCATTTTCAGGAAGTGCTCTTGGTATTTGTGCTTTGGTAAAATAATAGGTCGCCTCTTTGGGTAATATATGCAGGATATCATCGATCTCTTTATCCTTCACCATCCCAATGACCATATGAAGCTCTTTGTGCCTGGTTAATTCTACCTGTTGCAGTAATTGTTTGATGCCATCGATGTTATGAGCAACATCCAGAACGACCAGTGGAGAATGACGGATTACTTCCCAACGCCCGTGCAGGCCAGTCGATCTTTTAACCTGTTTTAATGCAGCATGGATATTTTCGTCACCGATCGCCCAATTTTTTTGCTGTAATTGTGAACAAACTTCCAAAACGGTCAGTAAATTCTTTGTTTGATAAATACCAGGAAGATCAAGATGATATTTTTTATGATCAGTATGATGTTTATCGGCAACCTCAACGATGAGCTCATGTTTTTCCCATTTCCAATCTGTCGCCTGTCTTGTTTGTGAAGCAATGAACAGGGGCGATCCTTTTTCTTTGGCGGTATTTTCAAAAACAGGTAATGTCTCCGGCAATGTTTCTCCGATCACAACGGGTATATTTTCTTTGATAATGCCTGCTTTTTCAGCTGCGATCTTTTCTAATGTATCGCCCAGCATATTCATATGGTCCCAGCCGATATTGGTGATAACGGATAATTCAGGGGTGATGATATTGGTGCTGTCCAGTCTTCCGCCCAGACCAACTTCGATGATCGCTATATCTACTTTTTGTTCGGCAAAATGATCAAAAGCCATGGCTACCGTGATCTCGAAAAAACTTGGTTCAAGCTCATCGATCATCGGTTTTATCTTTTCCGTAAAGCCTATTACATTCTGTTCGTCTATCATGACGCCATTGACCCGTATCCTTTCCCTGAAATCTTTTAAATGCGGAGAAGTATAAAGCCCGGTCTTGTAGCCGGCAGTTTGTAATATGGCCGCCAGCATATGGCTCACGGAACCTTTACCATTCGTACCGGCAACATGTATCGTTTTGAATTTTGTATGAGGATCGTCAAGGAATTTGCAAAGGGCAATGGTATTCGTCAGGTCTTTTTTATAGGCAGCAGCACCAATACGGCTGAACATGGGAAAACGTGTGAAAAGAAAGTCGATGGTTTGCTGGTAATCCATTCTCAAAATTAAATAGTTTATAGTTTATGGTTTAAGGTTTATCGTGAGTTCCCCGGAGCTTTGAAAGTTTCCCAGCTATCACGCCAACGATAAACCATAAACAATAAAAAAGCCACTCTGTTTAAAGAATGGCCTTTCTTCCAAATCCATAATGAGAATTAGTTCACCCTGAAATTAAATTGGACAGTGAGTGTCGATTCATGATCGGCTTTGTCAAATTTTATATTTTGGAGGTATTGTATAATAGCTTCTTTATAAGCGTTACTGCTGTTCGAAGATCCTTTGGCAATACTGCTGAATTTTCCAATGCCTTCCGGCGATACAATGATGTTGGCATAGACCACTGCTTTTTCAAGATCGCCTTCAAAAGAATAATAACGAACGATCTTCCTGTCGCCACGGGTCACTTTAGGACCTGTGCCGGGCCCTGTACCTGTTCCGTTCCCACCGCCATTGCCATTACCAGTGCCGCCGCCGGTTCCATTACCATTACCAACACCGGATCCATTGCCTCTGCCACCGGGTCTGTCATAATCATCTGCGCCGCCACCTTTTCCTGTACCGGTTGTTGTTTTGCCCAATACATTTTTCGGAACTCTTGGGGCAGGTGTTTCAATGATCGGCTTGGGTTCTGTTTTTGCAACAGATGAGTTAGTGATCTTTTTTGCTTCAGGTTTTGTAATGATGGGCTTAGTGATCTTCACCGCCTCTTTGTCATCAATATCATCAATATCATGGGAAGGGTCCTTATCACCGGGAGTTGGCGGAACATATTTGGCAATACCCGGAATACCGGCAGCATGAACAGGATTTCCACCACCACCGCCACCATCAGCTGGTACTTGGGGTTCCTCAGGTAATTCTAATACTACTTCGATGCCAAGGTCAGGAATTATCTTTGGCTCGATGGGTAACTCCCATTTCCAAAGCAGCATTAAGAGTAATACTAATACACCAACACCGCCTGTTACGAGCATAGCGTTGGTACGATGTTTTTTTTCCTCCTGGGTCAGCGACATTACGTAAGTGTTGTTCATACAAATGTAGTTTTCAGTGTTTGGCCGGGAAAACCATTGTTTTACACAGTTGTTAGTAACGTTTCAAACACCGTGCAACTTGTTTAAAGCCTGACTTATAAAATGTTAAGATTCATTTTTGGGGCTAAATAGACCAGTTTGGAGGTGTTAAAGGGCGGGTTTTATCAATGTTGCAGCATTAAACATATTTTAGATATGTAGCCTAAACTGTTTTAAATTTAGCAAAAGCACTGCTTATGAGAAAAGACAACTTTTTCTCGGCTGTGCTCTTATTATTCCTGCTGGTACCCGCATCAATAACCAGGGCACAAACGATCTCCTCGCAAAAAGGACTGACCACCGCGGTTTTTTCCACTCAATACGGTAATGTAAAAATTCATTTACCAGATGATATTCGTCCGGGTGAGATCATCTCCGGAACAGTGGTTGCCGAACCAAAAGGAACTAATGCAAGGCAACTGGAAAAAAATCTTGCGGAGCTAAAAAAGAATCAAATAAATGTTGTTGGCAATAAGGTACCTGTAACGGACAAGTTGCAATCATTTCAATGTACAGTGCCAAGCCAGGGAGGATTAGATATTGCTCTTTCCAATATCAATACTGGTACAAAGGTCGATGGGATAAATGTTCCTTTTGACGGATTCGGAAAATTGGTGCCTCCATCAGAAGGTTGTGTAACGCCAACGAATAATCTTGTTGGCGAACCCGTACGCATCATCGGAAATTTTGATGGCAACATTACCAATACACAATGCCTCGTCAATAGCCAGCCTGCACAAACCCTTGCTGAATCGCCACGTCAGTGTATCGCACAATATCCTCAAACTGCGCAGGGTCCAAGTTCGATCCAGGTAAAAGAAAATGGCCAGGAAAAATGTACGAACCGTATCTCGGGAGTCGATATGCAGATCAGGACAGGTGATCTTAACCTTCGCAAAGGCCAGAGCACTTATATCGATGTTAAGGTTGTTGGTTTGGAAGGCTTGCCTGATAAAGCTGTTCTTACTATCACCAATACAACGCCCAATATAGTTACGATGACCAATGGTAATGTACAAGTAATTCCTATTTGGCCAACACCTGACTCAGCACACGGGACTTTTTCAGTTCATTGTCCGGCAGTTAGCATTACTACCGGAACTTTTGTTGTAGAAATAAACCTTGATCTTCCTCAGCCGGGACAAACCAGTACACCAACTGAAGAGATACCACCCGGTTACACAAAAAGATCATGCGATTGCAGTGTTACAGCAACGGTATCAAAATCAGGCAACAACTTCACAGCAACTGCATCATCTCAATGCAAAGGTGTGTATGGAATTGGTATCAATACTTTTTGCGCTTGCTCTGTTTTGTCTACAGCGTATAAATGGACGATACAATCCGGATCGGAGAATGTGGACCTGATCGGAAAGACAGATGCTGCGGCTATCAATGTAAGACCAAAGAACAATGGAGCTTACACAGTTTGTGTAACAGTTACTACAACTTGTATCGATGGCACGGTTTGTACAACCACAGCATGTGCTGATCAATCCGGGAGAACAGTATCAAAAGATCCTCCAACTATACCTAAAATTCCTGTTACAGATAGTGTCCCTACTACCACTACAGACAGCATCCCCACTACTATCGGAATGGTCTGTTCGCCAGCCGTACAGGAAAATGCGGATCCAAAAATGGTTGGCGGATTAAAAAGCAAACAAACAGGCACAGGTACTACCAGCACTATTTTCCGTGATGACTTTATTGCGCTGCAGGCAGAAGGTTCCGATGTTGACCTGGTAACATTTATGTGTAATCCCCAAAAGCCCTGCCCGGATTCAAAAAGTCAAAAAACAATTGCTGTGACGGGGAAAGTAAAGTTTGAATGGGAGATCACAGGCGGTGAAGGAAGGTTTGTAAAGCTGGGTTGTGGTTCGGAGGATGAAAAAAGAGATAAAGGAGAGCATGTTGTTTTTCAACCACCGTATGTGGCATTACCGGTAAAAAATCCAGACACGACTCTCACAACGATCATTACTTTAACTATACTGGATGATGGTTCACCGGTACCTGACGCACCGGTTGTAAAGATCATCACCATAAAAACTATTAGGAAAAAATCTTTGCCGGATAAATATGAAATAGTTATTTCCGGTGGGGCAGCAGATAAGCCCGCAGCTCCGGCGCTTCCTGTTGCTAAAGGCACTTGCGAATTAATAGGACCGGTATGGAAACCAGGAGATGATCTTGCAATACCAGAGATCATATTGCCGGGTGTAGCCGATGCCGGCAAAATGGTGCTTGGACAATGGATCGTTTTAAAAACACAGGACCAGGCAGACCCTGATCCCATAAGTTTCAATTGCGTTTCGAAAGATTGTACCAGTTCAGGTGATGGCAGATCATACCCGGATAATATTCTTTGGGAATGGAGCAAAACAGGGCCGGGAGATTTTATATTGGGCAATATGGGTCAATATATCATTTACCAGGCGCCCATGGACATGCCAGCTGGAAAAGAGGTGATCGAGATAAAAATAAAACTGAAAGTGATGAACCCGGGCGGTGAGAGAAAAGATCCTGATAAAACATCCAAAGAGTTTACACTTTACATTTATCAGCCTGGTGTTAAACTCAGTCATCCCGACCTGGCATGGATACCCAAAGATGATAATAGCCTTGAATTGAAATCAGAATTAATGTATAAAGATGGAGGCAAGTGGTTGCCTGCATTGTCGCATATGTGCCGTATCCATTATTTCGAATTGCTGAACGTGTCAACTGAAAAAGGAGTTTGCCTGAATGCGCCTGAACCAAAAGATGCCGATGATTGCCGCGACCTGAATTTAAAGAATGAAAAAGAACATGAATCCTTCGACGATGCAAAAGCAAGCGGTACAAAATGTGATACGAAAGAATTGTATCAACAGGCCAGGACAAAGCGACCGGAAAAAGAATATAGCATTACTATTTATTCAAGAGATTTTGGTTCCTATGGTTTCCTGAGAAGTTTTGCCAATGTAAATAAGAAAACAAGCCTGGAAGGGAAACCCATTTATATTTCCATCCCGGTAAAGAAAACGGATGTGGTGCACCCGGGCGGCCGGATGAAAAAAACAGAATACCCGGATAACCGTGTTACCATTCCGCATGATATAGATGAGAACAGGATCGCAGATGGAGGATGGACGGCAAAAGGTGGAATTGCAGTGCCTGATCCTGCAGATAATAAAATAGATGAAGATGATAATCCAAAGGGAGATGAATTTAAAGGGGATGGGATTACTAACTATGAAGAATACCGCGGCTTCAAAATTTCAACAAAAGGCGGTGAGATACATCAACGGACGAATATAGATGTAAAAGATATCTTCATCAGGAAAGAGACCGATCTGCCGATCGGTTTGTATGAGGATGTATCGAAACTGGATGTTCATACCATAACAGAAGCGCAATACATCTCGGATGAGAAACGATTCATCAATTTCAATTTTAATAAGACCACGCATTTGAAATTTGAGCAGCGCGGACTGCACCTGGTAGATAAAGGAAGTCATTCAGGGCTGTTGGGTATTGCGTATTCCTCAACCGGTCAGCCTACAGTTCCAAATGCAGAGATCGAGATAAGAGTATATACAACAAAGATCCAGGCGCTGGTAGACAGGGTCAATAAAGGTGTTGCTCCTAAGGATAAATTATCATACACAGATAAACTGGCTGCAATAGTAGCGCATGAGTTATTGCATGGCAATAATGTTTGCCATCATGGAGAAGGCAATCCCGAGGTGGAAAAATCATTTGATCTTATTCATGGCCTTCGAAGCGGCAATGTGGATTGTGTGATGAGATATGATAATGTAGGCACGGCTCTTTCAAAGATCCCTGAAAAACCCGGCACATCGATCTGCAGCAGTGCAGCAGGAACAGGATATAATGCTAACGGTGAACATTTCCAGGATGCTGCAGCCAAACGTGGCAATTGTAAAGGGGAGATCAGGATCTCGGGTGCGGGTGGAGTACCAATTTCCTGTGGCAACAGGAAGTAATCATTAAAAGAAAAGAAATGAAACAGGTCTTAATAAAAATATTCATGATGACGGTGCTGCAGATCTCTTTAAGATCGACAGCGCAGCCGATTACTGTTACAATCCGTGCTAATTATACAAAAGATATAAAAGTTTATCATGACGAGCCATTATTACTGGTTGTATCTCTCACTAATGAACAGGCACAGGAAAACGGCAGTTGGAACAAAGCAGCTGACCGGGGACTGGAGGGATTGGAAGAATTATTGAAGGCCGGAAAAATAAAAAAAGAAGAGTATGACAGGGAAAAAACAAGATTGACCAATGGGAAAAAGCCGGTACCTGCAGTTACGATCGGTGCGGCAGGCAAGCCATGGTCGTCATTGATAAGGTGGAGGATGATAAATACGAGTACGCATGCTGAATTGGTTTTTACAACACGAACGATGGCGAATCCTTCAACTGACGATATAGCGGTGCTGGATGATAAAGGCTATTATGCAGCTTATTTTGGGATCGATGCGGATAAAATGAAAGGTATCCCGGCCGGAATGTATGAACTGATCGCAACTGTTGAAAATGAAAACAGCGAACCTGTTAATATAGAAATTAAAAATGAAGCGATGCCTGCAATGGTTGCCTCAGGTGAAGAAATGTTATTAAAGATGGGACAGTATCACTGGCATGCAGGTGATGCCGCGAAAGGAATGCAATATGCAGATCAATTATTACGAAAGAACCCTGTTTCGGTAGATGGGCTTTCATTGAAAGGAGATCTGCAGGTATTGAATAATTCATATGCTGATGCACTTACAACTTTTAGCCAGGCTGCAAAGGAATATTACAAGCAGAATGGTGCAGGAACTGAACCGCCCGAATACTTACTTAAGATGATCGCCTGGGTGAAGGAGCAATTGGGTAAATGATCCGCTCTTCATTCTTCTCTAACGAATTGAAAACAAACTGCTTTTCAAATTGGCAAAATTTTTGGGTTATTGCCAGCAGGACATTATTTGCAACATAAAATATTCGGGTATGAAAACTACAAACTTTTCTATGAGAAGACTATTTCTTTTTATAGCCATCCCTTTATTTTCAACATTGTTTTTAGTTGCCTGCAGCAAGAATAATGATGATACGAATGGAGGAAATAATCAAGAGTATACAACACAGGGTAATGCAACAGGTGCCCAGCAAAATCCTCCTGTAACGACAAATGGTAATTCGAGACTGGTAGGAACCTATAATGCTACTACTAATAAATGGGATTACAGTATCGATTGGAGTGCCTTATTGGGTGCAGCTACGCTGATCGAATTTCATGGACCAGCTGATGCTGGTGTGAATGGAGATATATTATTCTCTGTGCAGATCACAGCCGGCGGAAACAATGGTGCGACCAGCGCTTCAACAACACTTACCGAGCAACAAGAGACATGGTTACTTGCGGGTAAATTGTATTATACTATTTTAACGACAGCACATGTTACCGGTGAAGTTCGCGGACAAGTGTATGTTCTTTTGCGTTAATAAAATATTTTTTATTTCTTTCTGAGTAGGCGATATAAAAAGAGAAGTCCTATTAGTGGCCCCGGACCTAAAAAGATAAATATCTTGTTTCGTTCGGGGCTTGTTGTTTGATCGATGATGAAGTTGATCAGTTGAAGACTTCCGATCGTAATTGCAAAGCCTATACAGGTAACCATCGTAAGCGCTGTGCCTTTGTATTCAGCGGGTGCTGTTTGTGCAACTAACGCCGAGAATTGCGGCGAATCCGGGCTTACCATTATTCCCCACAACAGCAGAAAAAATAAAAACACACCCACAGGCAATGATGGAAGAAGGAATGAAAGAAAACAACAGCAACCCGAAATAAAAAGACTGTAAAAGGCAACTCTTGCACTGCCGGTCTTTTGAGATATATAACCGCCGGCAACACAGCTCAGGAACCCAACACCGATAATAATGAATGACCATAACGGGATATTCAACATCCCTGCATTCTTATTCCATGTAAGAATAACAGGAACGAATGCCCAGAATGTATAGATCTCCCACATGTGGCCGAAATATCCGAAGGAAGCCGATCGAAAATCTTTTGAGCGAAAGATGGCTGCAATATTTTTTAGTTGAAAGGACTGAGCTCTTTTCCTGTAAGGTCCTTCTTTAACAAACAAGAACATCAATAATCCACCGACGCTTGCAAAAATGGAAGTGAACCATATCACGTTTTGCCAGGGCATTGTATGTAATGAACCTTTTAATAAATGAGGGAATGCTGTTCCCAAGACCAATGCACCCACCAGCCATCCTAATGCAGTGCCCAATCCTTTTTCATACCAGTCGGCAGCGATCTTCATTCCAACAGGATAGATACCTGCTAAAAAGAACCCTGTCAGAAAACGGAATAATAATAAACTGCTGGTATCATTCACCATCCAGAGTATGCACAGGTTGGCTGCAGCTGCGAACAGCGATGAGATAAAAAAAACATAAGAAGGTTTGAAACGATCGGCAACGGCCAGTATGGCAAAGAGAAGTGTTCCGCTGATAAATCCAAACTGAACAAAGGAAGTGATCGATCCCGGGTTAGTATTTGTTAAACCCAGTTTCGATTGGATCTGTGGAAGTATCGCATTACTGGCAAACCATAAAGAAGTGCCGGCAAATTGCGACAGCACGATCAGCGGTAAAATATTAGCGGAACGTTTCAAGAAATATTATTCGATCATAAAAATAGTACTTGATGGTTGAATTGTTTGATTGTTGGGATGGAGCAACCAAAATGAATCAAACCTGCGAAGTATCATTTTTTCAGAAAAAGCCCAAGATTCGCCACGATGATACCAGAGAATACCAGTATCACGCTTACAATATGCACCCAGGTGAATGGTTCATTCAAAATGATGACAGCTTCGATACTTCCAAAAACAAGTATCAAATTTCCAAACAAGGCTGTACGGCTGGCACCAAGCCTGCTGATCGCAGTATTCCAGATCAAAAAACAAATAACGGAAGCGCCCAATGCTAAATAAAGGATGATCAAAACAAGGTCCAGGCTCCATTTCACAGGAGCAGTATTATTTATTTCATACAAATAGAATGGAAATAATAAGATCGTTCCGAAACTGAAGATGACAAAAAGGAAATTGAGAGGGGAGATGCCCGCTGGTTTTTTTCTTACCAATGTATGATAGATCGCAAAGGAAAATGCTGCTGCTAATACCCAGAGATCGCCGGTAGTGAATTTCAATGATAATGCATTTTGAATATCACCTTTCAGCAAAAGGAATAATACGCCGGCGATACAAAGGATCATACCGGTCGCTTTCGGCCAGCCGATCTGTTCTTTCAAAAAGGTACGGGCAAGAATAACAGCGATAACAGGAGAAGTAGTAGTGCCGATCAATGTAAGATTGATCGCAGTGGTATAATGTCCGCCGGTATACACAAATGTGTTGAACATCGTAACACCGGTAACTGCAACAAAGAATAAATAACCCCCGGATCTTTTAACAACCGGCCATTCTTGTTTGAATTTCTTTAATGCGAATGGAAGAATGATGACCGAAGCCAATAACCAACGATAAAATGCAAGGCTAATGGGTGGTATTTGTTTGCTTACACCTCTTGCTATTACAAAATTCGCCGACCATATCAGGGTTGCGAGAACGGCAAGGCCCATTCCAATATAAACATTGCGTGTGGAAGCAGTGGGTTGCATTAGTAACGAAGATAAGCCACTCAGCGTCTTGTCATGCCGGCGAATAGGACGAGACTGCAAGTTGAATGACTATAGGCATCTCTCACTTAGATACCTATACTCTGTGAGAACATAAACTGAGTATTTTGCCGGTATGACAAGACTCCGGGACTTGGAGCTGATAGAAACAGGGTTAATGATGAGCAAAATCCATCTCAAACTTTCCTTTGATCCTTTCAATAGGAGGATTGAAATAGCCGTATTTCAAATGAGGGAATTCTTCGCGGATCAGTTCCTGTAATTGTTTTACACCCATTTCTTCGCCGGTATCTGTTACACCGATCTTACCGAGATACCAGTCAGGATCGATATTGAAATTGCGCCATTGTATCATCTTCAAACCTGTTTCGCTGATCAGTTTACGCAATGCTTCATATTCGGCAACAGAATCGGTCATGCCGGGAAAAACAAAATAGTTGATGGATGTCCAGCCACCAAAACGGGTCATCACTTTCAGGCTTTCAACAATATCATCGAAGTCGTAATTGTTGGGACGATAATACGGCATGTATATCTCTCTTCGTGCAGAGTTAGTACTGACACGGATCGAATTCAATCCTGCTTTACACAATGCTTCTACCGCATCGGGTCTTGAACCATTGGTATTGATATTGATGCTGCCTTTGGATGTATGTTTTCTTATTTCAATAATGGAATCTCTTATCGTTTCCCACATCAGCAATGGTTCGCCTTCACATCCTTGTCCGAAACTAATGATCGGGTAAGGAGCCGATTCCAAATGAGGAACAGTGAACTCAACAATTTCTTCGACTGTTGGTTTGAATGTCAAACGATCCTGTGTGGAAACGATCGGCTCTTCATCTGGCTGTAATGAGATACAACCAACACAATTAGCATTACAACCATTGGAAACAGGAACAGGACATTCCCATCTTCCCAATGAAAAATTCCTGGCAGCAGGACAATGATAGGTCAATGCACAATTATTCATCAAATGACCAACCAGGCGATTATGCGGATAATGTTTCAATAGATCAGCAGCACCTTCATTTACTTTTTGCTGATCATAACCAGAACAATCCTGTCGTATATCAGGTTCGATACGTACAGCAGGCACATAGAATTTATTATCATGCCATCCAACAGCTGTATAACAAAAGAGCGGGAGAGTAGGAGCATCTTTCTGTGTTTCGTATGCTGCTAAATAAAAACCGGTATGTGCAGGGGGAATGAAGGCAGCAACGGCCCATCCTTTTTCACACAATCGCATTTCGCCGGTCTTTACATCAATGCCGATGCCTTTTCTTCCGGGCAATTCATATAAAGAACCGCCATCGGGTAATTCGATCCATTCTTCTTCCGGGACAGGCATGGCATCCCAGCCGCTGCGGCCGGTTACATACAATGAAGTGTCTTCAAAGATGTTTCCTTTGCCGTCGGAGTAAAGTATATATGGAGAAGATATAAGACTCATTTGTTCAATTGCTGCCTGCAAAACTCGTTAAATTCTTTTTCATTCACCGAAGTTTTGCTGTCGTCGATCCTTTGCTGGATGACTTTATCATTTTTAAAATCAATGGTCAGCAGCCCGTCTTTGAGAAGGCTATTATTCAGGTCCTTCCAGTTTATCTTTTTTAGAGGGAATGAAGGATAAATGATCATTTCTTCAGAAACGATCACCTGTTTTTTTCTCAGAGATAATTCATGAAGCATCTGGAAGAAAAGAGTTATTCCTGCGAACAGGTACTGTTCACGCATGATCCATCCTGCTATAAGTATGATGTAAAAAGGTGAAGGACCGAAACGGTATTTGGTATTCCTGAAATAAAACCAAAACAGGAGTGTTATGAATAAAAGCCCAAGAAAGCCATAAGTTCTTCCTTTTGGAAACGGCAAATTGCTGAATAAACCAAACCAGGCATATATAAGTGTAAGGATGATTATAATGAACCAGCCAAGGCGTAGATAAGACCTTGCTTTTTCATTTTTTAAAACCAGATCAAACTTTTGCATGATGAGATCCTAAGCGTTTGAAGCATTACTTGTCACCAGCAAGTTACACAACTTATAAAGCACTCTTGCGCCAACATTGGCATCCCAGTCAGTATCGCCACCGATACCAACTTCATTCAGGTCAAAGCCAATGATCTTCTTACCGCTTTGATGGAGTTTGCTGAAGAGATAGAAGACTTGTTCCAATTCAAATCCCCCGGGAACCGGTGTTCCGGTAAAGGGACATAATTTTCTGTCGAGACCATCAATATCAAAACTGATAAAAACTTTTTCAGGGAGCTTGCTGATTATTTCTTCCGCAATTTGTTTCCAGCTCTGCCCTTCGTATTGACGATTGCGAATGTCTTTATCAAAATAAGTGACGACCCTGAAATTGCTGCTCCTTACGTATTCCCATTCGTCGCTGCCATAATCACGGATACCGGCTTGTACCAATATCTTAAGCTGGGGAATTTCTTTCAACGCATTATACATGATGCTCGCATGGGAATAATTGAATCCTTCATAAGCCTGGCGCAGGTCAAAATGCGCATCTACCTGTAGTATGCCGAACTCGCCATGCTTTTCTCCAATGGCTTTAAAGAATCCAAGCGGTGTGCTATGATCGCCACCCAATAATCCAACGAGCTTGCCTCTTCCTAATAAAGCTTTGGTTTGCTCGTATACCCAGTTATTCAAAAAAATGCCGCCTTCATTCACATCTTTCAATGTTTTTGTCATGAACTGGTTGGCGCTTACTTCTTCACCTTTTGAGATATAATCAATGTATAATTCAGCTTCTTTGCGAAGATAGTCACTCTTCATCAGGATCTTCTTATCCGGCGAACGCATGAAGAAACCATTCTGCCATGCATTGGGAAATTCGGGATCAAAAAGATCTACCTGTAAACTGGCTTTAAAGATCGCATCGGCGGCACGGGCAGTACCAGCACCATAACTAACAGTAACTTCCCAGGGCACTGGAACAATTACAAGTTTTGCATCTTCTTCTGTGGTGGGTAATCCAAAAATATTATTGTTGGGGTTACCTACACTATTAGGATCGTAATTGGAAAAATCAGCCATAGTTAGTGAATAGTGGATGGTGAATGGTCAATAGCGTACTTTCTGTTCATAACACTATAAAGTTAGCTGTTTCACTTCCTGCTTAAGTTTCTTAAATGAGATACGTGAGAAGCAACCGCTATCCTCATTTTGGGATACTCGATATACGGGAAACCAAAATCCTTGCAGGTCTTTTTAATGATCTTGCTGATAGCAGGGTAGTGGACATGCGATATCCTTGGGAACAGGTGATGTTCTATCTGGAAATTCAATCCGCCCACCCACCAGGAGATGAATTTATTGCGGGTCGCAAAATTAGCCGTGGTCTTTAATTGGTGAAGAGCCCATTCGTCTTCCATTTTATTGGTTTCGGCAATGGCTTGCGGGAATTCTGTATGCTCTACCGTATGTGCCAGCTGAAATACAATACTGAGAACAAAACCCGAGAACAAAGCCATGGCAAGGAATCCATATAACCAGGGAATGAATCCTACCATATAAATTGGCAACGCAACGAACAGGAAAAGATGTAAGATCTTGAATCCCCAAAAAGTAAAATGTACAGAGAGAGGAATATGGTTGATAGGAGTAGAATTGATCTTCCTCATGAAATACTTCTTGTAATCAGTAAAAAACACCCACCACAAATAAAGTAATGAATAAGCCGCCCAGAAATACCAATGCTGGTAGCGGTGTATCTTATAATGTTTTTGTGTTTCGCAAAGACGGAGCAGGGGCCTGGCTTCAATATCATCATCCACTCCTTCAATATTAGTATAGGTATGATGGATCACATTATGTTTTGTCTTCCACAGGAAATTATTGGCCCCGAGAAAATTAAGAGAAAGTCCCGCAATATTGTTGATCCATTTATAACGACTGAAGCTACCGTGCATCCCATCATGCATTACATTAAAACCAATAGCAGCGGTCAAACCGCCCAATACTATGCATTCAAGAAATGCAAGCCAGGTAGCAGGAGTAAAGAACACCAGGTGAGCATAAATGCCCAGGTAAGCAAGCACCAGGACAATGGCCTTGATAAAAAGTTTATAGTTACCGGTCGATCTTTTACCTGCCTGCTTAAAATAATCGTTGATCCTCTTCTTCAGCTCCGCATGGAAGGTAAATTTGACGTGTGGAAATTTTGGAATGCTCATTAAAATTGTTGTGGGTGCAAAGGTAGTCCACAACGGCCATAAAGAAAGCAAAATTTTTACCCCAAACAAGCGTTAGGTTTCTAAGGAGATCAACGCATCAAGGCTCCGGATACCAATGCTTTTTTCACTTATAAAACCTTCTGCATATTTAACACCAATACGTTTACCGAACATTCTTGCCCTTGCGATAATGCTCTCTAAAAAATCGGGTGTGGAAATATAGGTCTGGGGTTCATCACTATTAGGCTTACCGGTGTGGAATTGCGTGGTATACGCTTCGATCGCTTTCATTCTTTGTTCAAATGAATCGGTGATATCCACCAGTAAAGTAGGTTCATGATACCAATCCTGTATATAATGAAAGACATTATAAGGACGCCATCTCAGCTGTGTCTTACCGTTCTCGTCCTTTGTTTCAATTTTAGAAAGGCCAGATAAGAAACAACATTCGGCGATCATATTCCCGGCACGTCCATGATCAGGATGACGATCATGTAATATATTGCCGATAACGATATCCGGCTGATATTTTCTTATCGCCTGGATGAGTTTTAATTTATGTTCTTCATCGTTGCTGAAAAATCCATCCCGCATTTTCAGGTTCTCTCTTACATGTACGCCCATGATCATAGCGGCATTCGCAGCTTCCTGGTAACGGGTCTCGATAGTACCTCTTGTTCCCAATTCACCTTGTGTGAGATCAACGATACCTGCTTTCTTTCCTCTTTTTATTTCATTGATCAATGTGCCGGAACAACCTAATTCAACATCGTCGGGGTGAACGCCAATGGCGAGAACGTCGAGTTTCATTTTTGATTTTTGGTTTTAGATTTTAGGTTGTAGAGCATAATGTATTTAGAAAAGTTAAGAACGATCGGAGCTTAGATAAATCTAAAATCAAAAAACTAAAACCTAAAATTTATTTCCTGTAGGGATTATTATACCACGTACCATCGATCTCTTTCACGATATTCTCGATATCACGGTCCATCCTGTTCTTTTTGAGATCCCAATCCTGTTTCAGGCTGCCACCCACGAACCAGGCCATGGTCTGGTAAAAACGGGCACTTACGCCGCCCCGGTAATCTTTGATGATATCATAACAATTGTTACCGGTTTGCCTGTTGATAAGCTTCATCAATATCTTTCCCTGGTATACGGACAAGTTACTGAGCGGGTCGCCAAATTCTTTTTTTAATTCCTTTTCTCTTGACTTGATATATTTTTTTCTTTCTTTTTTTGAATCGATCTTCTCAGCTTTTGCATTGATATCATTAATAGTGGCTCCGGCGATCCTTGCATAAGGATAGGTAACATACACCGCATTACGCAATCTTGTCCATTCTTCGATCGCTTTGCGCAATTTTTCGCCACTCAGCTTGGAAACCCAGATCGTTGGTTCTTCTTTATAATTGATGATCTCATTTTGGTAAAAAATAGCCGGCACAAGAATGGTATCGTTAGGTCCCCATTTTTTCCGCTGCTCCTTCATCGCTTCAAAAGCATAACGGCTGGAATCCTGCGCAGTGGATTCGGTATTGACCTGTGCTTTTAAACTACCTGTAACGATCAGCAGGAGGAAAAGCAGCCCTGTTTTATATGCCATTGCGTATCGCACGACTGTAAAGCTACAACAGCTATGGTTTTTTTGAAAGCGATTTTGTTAGAAAAAAAGCAAAAATTGACAGGAGGTAGCGGCGTTCTTATTCCTTATTCTTCAACCGGTTCAACTGGATACGGCGAACCATGCTGATCAAAATACCAATAGCGGTGATGATAACACCGAGCCAGAGCAATGCGATAAATGGGAATTTGTACGCCTTTAGTGTGATAAATTTCAGCAATGCTTCAGATTCTTTTACGCTTAAGTTGACACTGCTAACTTTTTTCCCTGTAGGATCTGTGTCATTATATTGTACATTTTCTAATCGCAGGATCAATCCTTCTGATGTCAGGGTATCAGCTATGGGGAAAAGATCGAATTTTTTCTGCATGAGTGTCGGTGAAACTGTATAAAGAGATCCTGTTTTTGACTGAACTCTTATGATAGCTTTGAATAAATTCCCGTCCGGGCCCAGTATTTCCCTGATATTGGCAGGAACATTATCTATTGTTTGCACCGTATCTAAAACCATGAATCCTTTGGAATAGTAAATGGTATCTCCATTATTTGGTGAATACGGTTTAAAGCTGGCCGTGTCCTTTTGTTTGGAAGGATCGGGTGAAGAAGTGATATAAGCGAATACATCATGATCCCAATAATGACGGGCATCGGGATTTGGCATCAGTCCTTCTTTTCCATCCGGGTTGATATAGGCTTCGGGCTCCAGGACAAAATTTTCTTTTCCATTCTTGTTTTCAAAACGGATCTTGAAATAAGTTTTTTCTTCCCTTGGTACCAGTGAGTCTTTGATATAGGTAAGATCATATTTACCCATGCTCATCTTTACACCCTGCGGCAGGGTAAGATTCTCCCTGGGATTTTCAGTTGGACCTAATGGTACATAGATCCCATTGATATTATGCGACAGCACTTCTTTTTTCGCAGAAGAAATAAGAATGCCAAGTAACACCATTCCAAACCCAAAATGTGAAATAGAACCGCCGGATAATTTCAACTTGCCTTTTAATCCTACCCAGATATAGGCTGCATTGGCAACAATGGCATAAACAGCGCTGGCTACCGCTATCCAAATGGCAGCCATGAAACCAACCGTTTTCTTTTCATAATTGATATTGCCAAATACAAGGATCAGCGTGGCAAACACAGCGGCAATGATCGTGGGGATCAATATTTTTTTTGTAAAGAATGAAGTAGTGGTTGACTTGTATTTCAAATATTGTGTAACGGCTGTCAACACACCGAGAATGACCGCAACAAATACCTGTACCTGGTTATAACTGTATTCAGGATCTTCAGGCGGCGCTTTTTTCGCATCGAATATTTTATTGTAAACCGGCAACGAGGTTTTAGCAATGATCAATACGGCTGAAAGGAATAATATCAGTGAACCGATGAACATCCAGAATTCACGGGAAGACGCTGCCTCTTCTTTTTTTATACCCGGAACTTTTGTTTGAATATGATAAACCGTAAGGATAATACCTCCCAGCAAAGAGAGAAATGCAAGTATTGGTGTTATAGAGAATCCTCCCGGCGAAAAACCATTTTTATCCATGAGCCGCAATAAGATCAGTATGGTAATAGCTGTAAATGCTGAGATGATCTTTTGCCTTGATGTTTTTGCAGCCAGGATCCCCGGTAACCATAAAAAAGCGAAAAGGAAGAAAAATAATTGGACGTTCATGCCAAGATCGGTGAATGCATGCACCGATGTCTCTCCTAATATACCGCTGCGGGTAAGGAAAGTAGAATAGAGTATCAGGCCAAAACAAAGAATGAAAAATATATGCGTCGCTCTTAATGAATGCCCGCTGTGTTTATAAATAAGCAACGTATGAATACCGGCGATCAATACCATCCACGGAACCAAAGATGCATTCTCTACGGGATCCCAGGCCCAATAACCACCAAAGGTCAATGATTCATAGGCCCATTTTGCGCCCATCATTATTCCAACTCCCAGTACTGCGGCAGAAAAAAGTGCCCAGGGTAATGCTGGCTTTGTCCATTCACCATATTCTTTTTTCCAAAGACCGGCGATCGTGAATCCAAAAGGAATAATCGTCGATGCAAAACCAAGAAAGAGGACAGGAGGATGTATGACCATCCAGTAATTCTGTAATAATTTATTCAATCCATTACCGTCAATGATAGAGGTCATATAATCCCGTTTCAACGGCAGGTTTGGATCCATATCCACATGCAAAGCAGGTGCATTGTCCAATACGCCGGAATCTCTTAAAAGCATGAATGGATTGGCACCGATCTTTTCACCAAATACATACAAACCTGCTATCATCGTTGCGAGAAATAGCTGGGCAAGACTAATCACGGTCATCACCGGCGCTTCCCATTTCTTGCTTGTTTTGATAACGATCAATCCCAGTACACAATGCCAGAAGCTCCAGAGCAGGAAACTTCCTTCCTGTCCTTCCCATAAACAGGCAAGGATATATTTGAATTCCAATGCTCGACTGCTATGTTGCCATGCATATCGGTATTCAAAAAGATGACTGTGTATGATATAGATCAATAGTCCAAGAACGGCAAAGACAGAAAACACTTCAGTGAAGAATGCATAACGGGCCAGTTTTTTCCATTCAGCTGCTTTGATCTCATCTTTGGATTGAGCGGATATAAAATAAGAAACCGTAGCGACCAGCGAAGCAATAAGAGAGAGAACAATAAAGAAATGTCCTAGTTGACCCGGTAAACGATGCTCGCCAGTATAATCCATTACCGCTGTTGATTAATTTGCTGAAGAATTGGTACCCGGTGCCGGATGTTGTGTTGCGTCTTGTGCGTTTTTTTGAGCTGCCTTCATATCATCTTTATATTTTGAAGGGCACTTTGTTTGTATATCTGCACATTCAAAATGACCATCCATATATTTCCCTTTCAATACCAGTTGCGTCGCTTCATATAGATCAGGCCGGTTACCTTTTGTATAAACCACCTGCATGGTTTGGCTGGGATCCTTAACATCGATCGCATGAAAATGGAGATAGTCCATCTTCTTGTCATATTCAACAGGGCTGAGTTTATCCAGGGTCACCGCAACGTGCACGAACTTGCCCGGGGTTCCTTTTGCTTCAGCGATCGTTTCATAACTGGAGCTGCTTCCAAGGAAAGAGATCAATACGGCGATGGCTCCTGCGATCAGTATTAAAAAAACAATGTGGATCTTTTTCATAGCGGGGCAAAGGTAGGCCAAAAAGGGGGAATGGTGAATAGTGAATGGTGAATCGGCGTGTTTCTATAACGACTATTCCTATTGCTGATAATTTTCTGACATAAATGCTCAATTCTCAATGCTCAATATTCAATTTTCAGGTAAATGGACATTGAGAATTGAAAATTGAGCATTGAGCATTTATCCGTCAAAAAACAACTATGATCTATTGGAATCCATTCACAATTCACAATTGACCATTCACTATCTTCGCAGCAAACCAGCGCCTGATATGCTATTCCAATTCAGCGAAGAACAACTGATGATCCAAAAAGCGGCCAGGGATTTTGCCCAGAATGAATGCCTGCCTGGAGTTATTGAAAGAGACGAACTGCAAAAGTTTCCCAAAGAACAGGTCATGAAACTCGCCGAGCTCGGCTTCCTCGGCATGATGGTCGATCCAAAATACGGTGGTGCCGGTATGGATACGGTGAGTTATGTACTGGCCATGGAAGAGATCAGTAAAGTAGATGCCAGTGTAAGTGTGGTGATGAGTGTGAACAATAGCCTTGTTTGTTATGGTCTCCAGCAATATGGCAACGAAGAACAAAAACAAAAATATTTAACACCGCTGGCACAGGGTCAGAAGAATGGGGAATTATATATCGGGGCCTTTATGTTGAGTGAGCCCGAAGCAGGCAGTGATGCTACTTCACAAAGAACAACAGCAGAAGATAAAGGCGACCATTATTTATTGAATGGTACGAAGAACTGGATCACCAATGGTGGTACGGCTTCTGTTTATTTAGTAATGGCACAAACCGATCCTGCAAAAGCTTCGAGAGGTATCAATACATTAATTGTAGAAAAGGATTGGCCCGGTGTAGTTGTGGCTGCCAAGGAAAATAAATTAGGTATTCGCGGAAGCGATACACATACCGTTATGTTCAATGATGTGAAAGTTCCAAAAGCCAATCGTATCGGTGATGATGGTTTTGGTTTCAAATTCGCCATGAAAACATTGGCGGGAGGAAGGATCGGTATCGCATCACAGGCATTGGGTATTGCCAGTGGCGCTTATGAACTGGCGAGAGAATATTCCAAAACAAGAAAAGCATTTGGCACCGAGATCATGAATCACCAGGCCATTGCCTTCAAGCTGGCCGATATGGCAACGCGGATCGAAGCGTCAAGATTACTTTGTTTGAAAGCCGCCTGGGAAAAAGATAATGGTCTTGATTATGGATTAAGTTCATCCATGGCAAAAGTATTTTCTTCAGAGACAGCCATGTGGACAACCGTAGAAGCGGTACAGGTACACGGTGGTTATGGTTTTGTAAAAGAATACCATGTTGAAAGGTTGATGCGTGATGCCAAGATCACACAGATATATGAAGGGACGAGTGAGGTGCAGCGGATCGTTATTAGCAGGAGTATTTTGAAATAATTGGTCAATTTGACAATTAGTCAATCCCGCTTCATGGCGGGATTTTAATTTTGGTAAATGCCGGTCAATAAAGAAGCATATCAACAAATAAATACCGAATTAGAAAATAAAGGCATAACCCTTGTCGCTGTTTCCAAAACAAAACCTGTTGAAGACATCAAAGAGTTGTACGATCTCGGTCACCGGGATTTTGGAGAGAATTATGTGCAAGAGCTCGTAGAAAAGGCCAAACAGTTACCCAATGATATCCGCTGGCATTTTATCGGCCATCTTCAAACTAATAAAGTAAAGTTAATAGCGCCTTTTGTGCAACTGATCCATGGCGTCGACAGTCTGAGATTGCTGAAGGAGATCGATAAGGAAGCGGGCAAGGCCGTAAGAAAGATCGAATGCCTGCTCCAGGTTCATATTGCAGAGGAGGAAACGAAGTTTGGTTTTGATGAAGAAGAATTAATGAATTTGAATTGGACCGAGTTAGCGAACATTCATGTGATCGGCGTTATGGGAATGGCCAGTTTTACCGATGATATGAATAAAGTGAGAAAGGAATTCCAACACCTCAAGAGACTTTTCGACCGACTCCAAACTCCGAACTCCGGACTCACGACTCTCTCTATGGGCATGAGCGCAGATTACAAGATCGCCGTCGAAGAAGGAAGCACTATGGTAAGGATCGGGAGTTTGTTATTTGGAATAAGAGGATAGCCAGTAAACAATCTGTTGAATATTAAATATTCTTCGTATTTTTTTGCTTTAAAAGCACAAACAATGAAAAGACTGATCTTATTATCATTACTGTTCATATCTCTTGCTTCCAATGCACAAAGGGAAGGCGACAGTCTTTACGCCAGGTGTCCCGTATCTGTTTTGGATACTGTTACCGGTAATAACTATTTTATCTTACACCAGCCCGCTACTGTAAAATCATATAAGGCACATGGAGATTTTGTGGTGGTAGTAGAGCAGAAGGGCCAGTTCATAACAATGTATTTTCATTCCCGTTTCAAGCATAAAAAGAAATACGAAATATCATTGGATGATGCAGGAAGAAAAGATATGAGCGCCAAATATTCTTTCCGTTCGGGTGAAAGTGTAGCCTTCATCGATATCAGTTCAGGATCTGCTGAAACAACTTATGACAAGACCACCAAGCTCTGGCATGTGGTGCTGAGTGGTTTGATCGCCAGCATGGGCGATACAAGGGTTTCTTACTTTAAGGCCAAAGCCGATTTTTATATAAAATAGATCATAACGGGTAGTTGAAAACTGAAAAATGCTAGTTATCATCTTTCAGTTTTTTCCAACGTCCATACATCATTACTGTAAACAAATTCAGTTTGTCCCTGGATGCCGGGTCCGCCATATTTTCCACCGGTCATGAATACTTTTCCATTATATACACAGGCTGTAGCTGCACCACGGGGACTCCACGGAGCTCTTTCTGCGATCCATGTTTTTCCATCGGCGCTTTGCAATACTTCACTTTGGAATTTGCCGTTCCTGTTACAACCGAGCAGCCATATCTTATTATCAAAAACAACAGGAGCATAGCCGAATATCTCTTCACCTTTGACTATTTCATTTGTTTCTTTTGTCCAGTTGATCGCATCAACGGATGACCATACATCATTGTTCAGCAGAAAAAGTTTATTGTTGAAGAAAATTACATGACTATTGGCTCTTTCGCCGAAAGGAAGATCATCAGCAACCTTTGTCCAATGCACGGCATCGTCAGAATTCCATATATCCGCATATTCTCTTTCACGATCTCTGCCGCCGATGATCCATATCTTATCATTGAAAACAAAAGGATGATAAAAGAATCGTTTGGGTAGTTCGCTTTCCCTGGCAACAACTTCCCAATTCTTAAGATCAGTGGTTTTATAGATAGTTGTTTGAAGGTTCAGCTCTTCAATATTCCCTTCCAGATGTCCCAATCCCCAGATCGCATCTTTAAAAACAATATAATCGAGGAATGCATGATTGCTGATACTGTTGGTCAATTGACTTTTTGTCCATTCTTTACCATCGGTCGAATACCAGTTGCCTTCGGGATGAAAAGCCCATAAACTATCCCGGAAAGCGAACAGCTGGAAATTATAACTCTTGGGAAATGCAGCGGCAGGAGTTATTTCTTTCCACGCATGATCCTGCGAACCAGGTTGAACAATTGTAGTTGTGTTATTAGCTTTCGATTTTCCATTGCAGGAAAAAATTGACTGGCTGATCGATGCAATGACTATAATGGTAAAGATATTTTTCACGATCAACTTGTTTTATTGTTTTGGATAATCTCTTACGTTAAAACCGAGAATAATATTCCTGGTTGCTTTCAGCATTCCATCTTTCATTTCAGTTTTTAAAACACCATTACTGCCGACAGGTTGCTGCCTGTTCCTTTCTTCAGCCGGTAATAAAGGATCATCATCAAAAACAAATTCATCGATCCAGTATTCAGTAAAACCGGGTTCTTTTATCACGGGGTGAATATGTTTTGGGTTGGTGCTGTTAGGATAGGAGGCCGGCACCAGCGTATAGAATTTATAAAAGCCATTTTGATCTGTCTTTATCCAACCACGGATATAACCATGACGTTTGCCCCAACCTTTTGCATCATCTTTTTTGCTGTATAATCCTTTTTGATCGGTATGATAGACATATAATATCACGCCGGCAGCAGGAGTTTTTCCATCGGGTTTATAAATAGTGCCGCTGATCTCGATCTTAGGACCTTCATCGTTGAAATCAGGCAATGTATCTACCTCATTCAACTGATCTAATGGGATCGGGCTTTCATAGATCGCTTCACAACCTTCGCAATTGCCGCCGACCTTTATATCAGCTGCTTTTGTTTTTTTAGCCGATTGCTGGCAACTGCCTATCGTAATACTTGTCAGCAGGACAAAGAATAAAGAATAATATTTCATGGCCTTTGATTTACTCCTATAAAGTTGAACCCATTTCCAGCCGATCTCAAATAGGTTACACAAAGGGGAGTATTGGCTTGATGAAGTGCAGGCTGTTGTTAATTGGTTAACTGGGGATTGGTTAATTAGGCTTCATAGCAGGGTTTTCACTCTTTAATGCCTAATTAACTATTTAACCAATTCCCAATTAACTTTCTTCCATTTCATCAAGCAAAACCAACAACCCATGTAAACCCTTTTACCCGCCGGAATTTGTACTTTTATTTTACAGTATGGAAAACGGCTTCTTCCAGAAATATAAATTGCACCATATCATCTTTTGGATACTGGTGTTTGCCTTGTGGTATTATTTGCGCTACCAGGATTATAGCACCAAAAGGATCGCCGTTAAAATCACCTTGATAAAAGTGGCCGATCTCGCCGCATTGGTCTATCTCACCAATTATATCCTGATCCCGCGGTTCCTCTATAAGAAAAAATATGCTGATTTTATTTCTTTATTTATCCTGCTGATCGTTGCAAGTGCTTTACTGAAAGTATACCTGATGTCAGAGATATTTAACCGGCCTCAATTGTTCAGCTTATCGGGCAACCTGAAAGAACGACTCTATGAAAATGTGATCTCCGATTTTTTTCTCGTTGTAGCAGGAGCAGCTTTCCGTTTGATATTCGATTACATAAAGATGCAGCAACGGCTAGCTGAAATTGCAAAAGAGAAGGCAGAAACGGAATTGAATTTTTTAAAATCACAGATCAACCCGCATTTTTTATTCAATTCACTCAATTCTGTTTATTTCCTGATCAATAAGGATAATTTACAAGCCAGGAATGCCCTGCATAAATTTTCCGAAATGCTGCGCTACCAGTTATACGAAGCAGGAGATGCAAGGATACCGGTCGAAAAAGAAATAGCTTATTTGAAGGATTATGTCGACCTGCAGCAATTGCGCAAGGACGAGAGATATTCTGTGCAATTCAATTGTGCCGGGGATGTGAAAGGTTTCCAGATCGAGCCATTGTTGCTGATACCTTTTGTTGAAAATGCTTTCAAGCATATTTCTCATAGCAGCGAGAAGATCAATTTTATCAAGCTGGATATGAACCGCAGCAATGGCACTCTTTTATTTAGTATTGAAAATTCCAAAGAAACCGAAAGGATCACCACTCAAAAACAGGGAGGCATCGGGCTGGCCAATGTAAAAAGAAGACTGGAGCTGCTTTATCCGGGCAAGCATGAGCTGGATATTGATGAAACGGATAACACATTTTCTGTAAAATTAAAATTGCAGACAACATGAGTATCAATTGTGTGATCATCGACGATGAACCGCTGGCAAGAAAAGGCCTAAAAGAATATATTGCCGATGTAGATTTTTTGGATCTCGTTGGTGAGTTCGACAGTCCGCTGGCGGCTGCAGATCTTATCAGCAGGGGGGAAGTGCAATTGCTTTTTCTCGATATTCAAATGCCCAAGATCACCGGGATCGATTTCTTTAAATCATTGAATAGCCCGCCGCCGGTCATTTTTACAACAGCGTATCCGCAATATGCGTTGGATGGCTTTGAAGTGAATGCCTTGGATTATCTCGTTAAGCCCGTTTCTTTCGAACGTTTTTTGAAGGCGGCGTTGCGGGCCAAAGAGTTTTATGAAGTGAGAGAGAAGAATAGTGAGGAAGCGGGGAAACAAACAGCCGATTATTTTTTCATCAAAGCGGATAATAAATTAGTGAAGATCGAATATGCGGAGATTCTTTTTGCAGAAGCCTTACAAAACTATGTCGTCATTCACACGGCGGATAAAAAATACATTACCTATCTCACGTTTAAAGCCGTGGAAGATTACCTGCCGTCCTCTTTATTCATCAAAACGCATAAATCTTATATCGCGGCAGCTTCAAAGATCGAAAGCATTGAAGGCAATGATATACGCATCGGCCAGCATCATATCCCGATCAGCCGCAACCTGAAAGATGAAGTGATGGAGAAGTTGTTGAAGGGGAAGTTTTTGAAACGATAATTTAGTTAATTAGGATTGGTTAAATGGTTAATTAGCCACTCAAGAGTAAGATGTCTACAGTAAAGACTAATTAACTAATCCCCCAATTAACCAATTAACTTCCTCTTGTTCCCCCTGCCTTGTGAGGCTTAATACTAAAGCCTGTAGCCTTACCCGGTTTAGCAATGAATTTAGATCCCTGGTTCTTACCTCCGGAACTGTTTTTATTTCCTTTCTTTTTGTCTTTGCCCTGGTTCATTAATGACATAAGGTATAGTTTTAATGATACAAATATAATGATTCAATAAACTTCTGGAGGGTTCCAGGCCCTCCAAAAGTTTGTCTTAACAAAGACAAAACAATATTTCTAAATGCTGCCCGTTTACGTGTAAACCTACCAGGCCGGCACATCTCTACCCTAAAACCTCTGCACATGAATTATCGTTTGTTTACAACAGCATTGCTGTTGCTTCTCTGCTCATGCCTGTCAGCTCAAAACAATGCAGGAACATTCAGTCTCGGTACCCGCAACACCATTAGTATGTTCAATGAGGATGATGCTGTTGGAAAAGGGATCGGGGGACAATTCCGTATCCAATTCAGCGACCGGCTCAATTCAGAATGGTATTTTGATTATATCACATCAAAAACGGATCGAACATTCCGCAACGATTATCATATCGGCTGGTCGGTGATGCTCTACACGAAGAATAATTATGCATTCGATCATTTATTTCAACCTTATTTGATCGCCGGGCATTGTTTTGATCTCAGCAAGGTCAGCGAACAAAACAATAAGACCAATGCAGCGAAGCGACTCAGCATGGCCACACAAGCTGGTTTGGGAACGCATATCAACATCACACCCAAATTGGACTGTTCTTTATCCGGTCAATACATGCTTCATTTTGGAAAGGATATTGAAACAGAAATTGACGGAGGGCAGGTCATCATTGCAAAAGCCGATCATTCGCATGCTGATGGACATCTTCTTTTTACGCTAAGTTTTAATTATAAGTTCTTCAAATTGTGGCAGTGAGTAGTTAATTGGGTATTGGTTAAATGGTTAATTAGGCATTCAGTTGGAAGATATCTGCTGTAAAGCCTAATTAACTAATCCCGAACCTGCCTGTCGGCAGACAGGTTAACCAATTAACAGTTCTCAAACGAATGTGGAATATCCGGAAACAATGCATCCAAGTTACACCGACGGCTTGCCAATAACAGGTTTTGTCGGTAACTTTAGAAAGCATAACTGCTATGAAGAAAACCCTTGTCATACTATCTTTCTTGTTTTCCTCAACCGCTTTTTGCCAGGATAAAATAAGCTTTACTGCCATCGATCAAAGAGTGCTGAAGGTTAAAACGAGTGATGCTGCAACATTAAGCAAAGAGCTTACATCTGGTTATACTTCCGATCTTGAAAAAGTAAGGGCCATCTTTCGCTGGATCGCGGAAAATATTTCTTATAAGATCCCGAGCTATTCAAGACATCCTCCCATGCGGTATAAGAAACGTTCCAGTGATACCGATACTTCCGAATTAAAATCGGCGGATGAACGGGTTGCTGAGAATGTATTGGAAGATGGAGAATCGGTTTGCGATGGTTATACAAAACTGTTCAAGACCCTTTGTATCTATGCGGGCCTGCAGGCCGAGGTCGTTGTTGGTTTTGCAAGAGGAACTAAGGGAGCCCGTCGCTTTGGATCGAACCATACCTGGAATGTAGTGATGATCGATAAAAAATGGGAGTTGATGGATGTGACATGGGCGAGTGGTTATGTTTCTTACCGGAAAGATGAGTTTGTGAAAGAATTCGACGAGAATTATTTTATGGTAAAGCCGGAGAAATTCATTGAAGAACATTATCCCGACAATCTTCAGTGGACATTGATGGATGATCCGCCGCTGATGGCAGAGTTCAAAAACTCACCTTATAAACAAAAGACTTTTTCCAAGTATAGCATCAAAGCATATAATCCTTCAAAAGGATTATTGGAAGTAGCGGCGGGAGATACACTTCGCTTTGAATTGGAATCTTCGGATATTCAACGGGACCACAATATCTTTTCTGATCTCTTTCCTGATAAATCTGTTTTTAAAACCGACAACAGCATTTTGTTATCACCTTCCGGCCGGGTTGATAATAAGACCAGCTACACTTACCTTGTTGCTTCCCCGGAGATAAGATGGCTGTATCTTTTATATAATGACGATGTGATCCTGCGCTACCGGATAGTCGTACGTGGAGAGAAAAAAGATATGGCTATTCTGCAACAATGATCATTTGCCTGCATTAATGATGCTGCAAACAGTATTCATCCTTTCATTTACCTGCATGATATTAAGATTGATCAGGTCCGCCTGTTTGCTCTCATTGTACAATTGCTCGATCTCTTTACTTGTTTTTGTCAACGTGTTTTGATCCAGGTTGGGAATTGTCGTTTTCAACGAAGCGATCAGCTCTTTCATTTCGCTGTAATTCTCATTGTAGATCGCTTCAAACTCTTTTTGGATCCTTTTGATACTGGTCGTAATGAGTTTGACGGTTGTGGGTGCATCAGGCGGGTATAAAAACTCATCGCTTTTTATGGAACTGGTATCAAGCCATGCCTGTAATTTTTGTGGATCATAATATTTAAGGAGTAACGATTCAACCGGGACGTCTTTCAGTGATTGTTTGGTGATATTCTTATTCATGGTATTGATGCATTCCACCAGGAATTCCCTGATATCGTCTTTGGCCTCTTCCGATTTTTCGAGCAGGCTGGCTACCTGCTGGCCAAATTTTTCATTGATAGCATTTAGTTTCTCGTATTGGTAAAAATATTGCTGTACCCGGGTAATGAATTTATCAAGATCCTCACGGGTAACGCTTTTCTCAACGATAACAAGGTTACCGACCAGCGACAATACAGTGCTGAATATACCAAGCGAGGGTAAATATTTCTTGACCGACTTGATACCGTTCTCTTCCGGGTGACTTAAAAAATTCTCGATCACATCCCTGAATTTACCGCCATCTGTTTTCTTCACTTTATCAAGGATCGGTTTTAGTGCGGTTAGTATCTCTGTCTTCAAACTAAATCCCAGTTCATTGTTCACCGGGTTATTGAGTGTTGTGATCTTATTCCTGTAATTATCTTTTTTCAGCAGACCTGTGAGTGAATTGACAGAGTTGTTGGCGCTTTCAATGAAATAAGCAATTGAGAGGATGCCGGACCTGGGATCTTTTTTTACACTTGGAGCCTGGCCACGAACCATTAAAGGAATGGCGAAAATGGACATAAGAATAGTGGTAGAAATGATATAGCATTTGACGATCCTCATTTTGTTATACATTACAGCTTGGCTTGTTGATCTGTGAGAACAGTTTTTTCTTCGTTTTGAGGCAAATAAAATGTTAACTAATAAGCAGCATTAGCTTCGAATCGTTAGCCATAGACAGGACAAACGATACGATCCAGGGCCCCTGGCCTGGTAATTCATTCAAATAATAAATGTCCGAGGGAATGATTTTTTAAATGAAATTTGCCGGAACAAACCATTTAAATATGAGAAGGTCCATTTTTCTGAACGCTAAAAAAGTATTGTTTATTGTATTGTTATTCGCCCCGCTCTCTGCTTTTTGCTGGGGCGTTACCGGGCACAGAGTAGTAGCCGAGATCGCACAACGTCATTTATCCAAGAAAGCAAAAAAGGAGTTAAAGAAACTCATCGGCCGCGAGAACCTTGCGATGTGGGCCAACTGGCCGGACTTTATCAAATCAGATACGACCGGTACCTGGGCCATGGCTTCGAAATGGCATTATGTGAATATGCCGGGTGATCTTTCCAAAGAAGATTTCATCAGCGGTTTGCAAAAATTACCGGGCGAGAATCTATATACACAGATCAAAGCGATGGCAGCACAATTAAAAGACAGGTCGCTGACCGATGAGAAAAGACAGATCGCTTTGCGTTTCCTCATCCATTTTATCGGTGATCTTCATCAGCCATTGCATGTGGGCAGGGAAGCGGACCAGGGTGGTAATAAGATCAGCGTGACCTGGTTTGATAAGCCAACCAATCTTCATTCTGTTTGGGATAATTCGCTGGTTGAAATGCAGCAATACAGTTACACCGAGTATGCGGGTGTGTTAGATATCGCTTCTGAAGAGCAGGTGGCATCATGGCAGAACTCATCACTCGAGGATTGGTTCTATGATTCATATGTCCTCGCCAATAAAGTATATGCTTCTGTTCCGGCTGATGGAAAATTAGGTTACAAATACAATTATATATTTCAAAAAGATCTGGACCTCCAGTTGCTGAAAGGAGGAGTGAGGCTGGCGAAAATACTGAACGAAGCTTTTGACTAAAACTCTTTAATATGGCTAAAGCAAAGAAGAAAAAGGTTGAAGCTAAGACCCAACCTATCATTTACAAAGATGGTTTCGGGAATGTTATTCCTGATGAGGATATGATCCTCCGGGAAAAATTAAATAAAGAGTTGGTGCAAAAATTCAGTCGTAAAATAGAATACGAAGGAAACCTTCGTGATGGCTCCGTCATTTATATTGACAGCGATACAAGAATATCGTTCAGCAATGAAATGGGTGGCGGCAATTGTTTGGCCTTTATCAATATCCCCACCGAAGCGCAATGGGAAGCTTATACCAACACTCCTTTGACAAGAAGAAAAGATATCCTTGAATTTGTGGCTGCTACAGTGCAAGCGCAACAGGCTTCGAATTGTAAATATGTGATAAAGGAAGGGGAGATTGGATTTTATTACAAATGAAAAAGATAATTCTTTTTTACCTCTGTGTTTATCTGGTGAGTTGTTCGCCAGGTAAAAATATTATTGGCACTTATTCTGAAGAATGTAATGCTACAGATGGAATTCTTGCCTTCATTTTAAAACCAGACTCTACTTTTGAAAATAAAATTTCTTTTCCTGCTTTAACAGTTACTGGCAATTGGAGCAGGAAAGGGAATAAATTATTTCTATTTCCATTAAAATATTATGAATTCAATGAGCGTAATAATTATTTGGATTTGGGAAAAACAGGATCAAACAAGGTTGATACATTTTTTATAAAAGGGAATAAACTTTACCGGCAAGCTAAAAGACAAAGACGAGATAAAAATTGTTTTTTATATAAAAAAACTGACATCAAATAACCTTTTTCTTCCATTTCCCGCTCCGGATATACCAGAACGACATCACGAATAAGCTGATCCAGTAGATCCATTCGCTCATCCAGCCATAGACGATCGAGAGATTCATTTTCTCCAATACCACATATACATAAACTGAATAAAGTACTACAGTTACAAGATCGATGATCAATGTGACCCGGCTGTTGCCTGTTCCTGTTACTCCATTCAGCCAGATAACAGAAAAGGACATGAGCACCATAGCTGATGTAACAACTCTTAATACAGGAATTCCCGCCTTTACAAATTCTTCTCCCTGTCCATATATAGAAAGAAGTAGGCCGGGAAAAATATTGATGAGTATGGCAATGACGACCGCAAAGCTCATGCTGATGCGGACGATCTTTCTTATCAGCATCGGCACTTCCTCTTTTCTTCCCTGCCCGATGATATTACTGACCATTGCCGAGCTGGCAGCAGCAAAGGCCCAGGTAATACAACCCACCAGTCCAAAAATATTCCGCATGACATTCGATACAGCCAATGCCATTTGGCCATGGTGCTCGATCAGGATATAAAAGAATTCCCAGCTTATGATACTGATCGCTAACTGGAACATCAACGGCAGCGAAATATTCATGATCAGCTTTGCATTTTCGCGGCTCCATTTAAAATGTTTGAACAGGTCGAACTGTTTGCCGATACCTTTTTTATGGATAACAACAAAAATGACGAACATGCCAATGAACTCTGCGATGATCGAAGCGACTGCAGCGCCATTCAAACCCATTTCAGGAAAACCGAAATTGCCAAAGATGAACAGGTAATCAAAAATGATATTGGCAACAGTTTCCGCCAATGTGCCAGCAACAAGAAAGCGACTGTTATTGGTCCCAACCAATAATGCATTCCTCATTTGATAGATATAGAGAAAGGGAAGTCCCCATATTCGGATCCTTAAAAATTCAATAGCATCATCGGCTGTTTCGGAAGAATGAAGGACATTTTTTAAAATAAGTGGGGCTACGAACCATGTCAGCAATATTCCGATAACGGCAATGATCAAAGAGATAGAAACGCCCTGCCCGAATATTTTCCCGATCTCTCCCGGCCTGTTCTCTCCCGCACGCCGGGCAATGATGGTCTGCAAGCCATTATTCAATGCAAAACCGATCATGGCGAAAATGAGATAATAAACACCAGTTATACTGGCCGTGGCCAATACATGCTGGTTATAATGCCCGAGAAAAATATTATTGGTGATAAAATTGATCTGCGGCACCAGGATGGCGAGACTGATCGGCAAGGCGATCTTGAGTATATCCCGGTTGCTGATCCCGACCTGTAATTTATTATTGATCGTCGTTTCCATTTGAATGGGCGCAAACCTACGAAAAGCATTATTCAGGATTTTACTATTACCGGAAGAGTTTTCATAAGTTTCATTTGCAACAGAAGGAGTACCATAAATTGAGTTGTGTTCTGCAATAATCCGCGAAATCCTATCAATCCATTAATCCGTGCTTATTTTTGTCTATTATTGCACGAATCGAAACGTGAAAGAGTTATTATCATATACCAAACCCGGCTACCAGCATGATCCTTCCCATGTATTGATCATAAAACTTACTGAAGGAGCAATGGGTTTTATTATCAGCAACAGTAATGGCTCAGAATTATACGATCTTGGTTATTGTTCTATGGAGGAGATGGACGAGCCGGAGATATTTGAAAAGAATTACCCTGCGATCGACCGTCTCTACAAAGAAGTAAAGATCATTTTCGATCATCCGCGAAGTGTTATACTGCCATTCAATGAAACTGTGGGTGAAGATCCATTACAGTTGTTGAATATGGTGTATGGTTTTGCAGGCCGGTCAATTGCTTTAACAGAGAATATCAGTAGCTGGCAATTGAAAAATACATATGCTGTACCCGCAGAATTATTCGACTGGCTCGGTAGAAAATTCCCGGTCGCAAAATATCTTCATCAATATTCTGTTTCGATCATGAATATGAAAGATGCCGGTGATGAAGGCAAATTGCAGGTTGATCTCAGCAATAATAAATTCACAGCTGTTGCTGGCAGACAAAATAAATTCTTGCTGGCACAGAGTTTCGAATATGAAACGCCCAATGATGTTTTGTTCTATCTCCTCAAACTTTGCGAACGATGCTCTCTTTCTCCAAAGAATGTATCCCTGGAGCTTTCCGGCCTTATAGATAAAGATTCATCTTTGTACAAGGAGTTGTACCAGTATTTTATCAATATCAGTTTTCGCGAAGCAAACTGGGGCACTGCCGGCGATCACCCGGCTCATTTTTTTACTTCATTCAATGATATCATCCAATGCGCATCATAGGAGGAGAACATGGCGGACGAAAATTCAATCCGCCTTCGAAGATGCCTTATACAAGACCAACAACGGATGTTGCCAAGGAAGGATTGTTTAATATCCTGCAGCATCAATTGGACTTTTCCTCATTAAAAACATTGGATCTTTTTGGTGGCACGGGCAGTATCAGTTATGAGCTGGCATCAAGAGGAGCGGAGGACCTGACCATTGTTGAAAAAGATGCGGCGATGTATGAATTTATTAAGAAAACATCGGAAGCGTTGAAGTTGGAGCATTTCAAAGTGATCAAAATGGATGTATTCCGTTTTATCCAGCAATGCAATGATAAATTCAATTTTATATTCGCCGGTCCGCCATATGCATTGACCAATATTGACGATCTTCCCAAACTTATATTTGAAAAACAATTATTGCAAAAGGACGGCTGGTTCGTATTGGAACATACTCCAAGAAATAACTATAAGGGTTTTCCTTTCTTTTCTACCGAACGTAATTATGGAACGACTGTTTTTTCTATTTTCATTGAAACAAGAGATCACTGAATTTTAGATTTTGGATTTTAGGATATAAACCCCAAATCTAAAATCTAAAACCTACAATTAAATAAGAGCTTACCTTTGCGCTAACCAATTTATGTTCTCCAACTTCTTTCTGAAATCATTCCGCATACTTTTACTGCCTTTTGCATTGCTTTACTGGTTGGGTATTACTATTCGCAATTGGTTGTATAAAAAAAATATTTTCAAGTCGGCAAGTTTTGGTCTTCCCGTTATTTGTGTAGGTAATCTTTCTGTCGGAGGTACCGGCAAATCACCCATGGTTGAATATTTGATCGGTAAGCTGAAGAATGACTTCAAAGTAGCTACGCTTAGCAGGGGTTATAAAAGAAGAACAAAAGGATATGCGCTGGCTCATGAAAATACTTCTGCCTTGGAGATCGGCGATGAACCGATGCAATTTCATTTAAAATTTCCTGATGTAGCCGTAGCAGTAGGTGAAAGAAGGGTAGAAGCTATTCCTCAATTATTGCACGACAGGCCCGAAACGCAGGTGATCATTCTGGATGATGCTTTTCAACATCGTCGCATCAAAGCAGGACTGAATGTACTCTTAACCGATTACAACAATCTTTTTACAAGAGATTTCTACTTACCGACCGGCGACCTGCGTGATCTTAAAGGCTCTTATAAAAGAGCTGAGATCATCGTAGTTACTAAATGCAAGCCTGGTTTGTCTGATGAGGAAAAGAAAAAAATAACCAAAGAGATCGGTCCATTACCGGGTCAGCATATTTTTTTTACTGCTATCGAATATGGTGAGATCTATCATATCAAAGACAAAAAGCCATCACGGTTGCATGATCAGAAAGAAGTATTGCTGGTATCGGGAATTGCGAATCCAAGGCCATTGAAAAAATTACTCGAAGAACACAGTCAGACCTATTATATGATGCAATACCGGGATCATCATATTTTCACTATTGATGATCTTAACGAGATCAAAAAAAGATTTGACAGCATCGATGCATCGAGCAAAATGATACTGACAACAGAGAAAGATGCAGTGAGGCTGGCAAAATTCCAGGAAGAAGTGACCGGGCTTCCTTTATATGTGATACCGGTTCGTCATCATTTTTTATTCGGGGAAGGCCCGAAATTTGATGACTTGATCAATAGTTTTATTAAAAATTTTAAACAAAAAGGATAAAATCAACAGATGGGAAGAAAGAATTCAAAGAAAAAAAAGCAACGGCAAAAGACTTATGTTGCAAAAACAGTAAAAGGTGTACTTGATATAACCCGCTCAGGAATGGGATTTGTGATCGTACAGGATGCTGAAACAGACGTAATGGTCAGGCCCGGCGATTTTAATACTGCTTTACATGGTGATACCGTAAGAGTTCGAATCAAAAGTGATAATGGAAGACGGATGCAGGGAGAAGTGACGGATGTTTTACAAAGAAAGAGAACAGAGTTTGTTGGCAAGCTGGAAATGAATAAAGGTTTTGCCTTTTTCATTCCACAGATGGACAAGCCGATGCCGGATATTTTTGTTCCCTTGTCCAGTATCAATGGTGCAAGTGACAAGGATAGAGTAGTAGTGCGTATAGTTCAATGGGAAAAAGATGGCAAGCGACCGGTTGGTGAAGTGGTGAATATATTGGATGAAGAGAACAGTAATGATGCGGCGATGAAAGAGATACTGCTGGAAGGAGGATTCCCATTACAATTCTCCGATGATGCGCAGGAAGTGGCGGCGAGGATACCGGAAACAATTTCTGCAGCAGAGATCAAAAAAAGAAATGATGTTCGTCCAATTTTGACCTTCACTATTGATCCTGTGGATGCAAAAGATTTTGATGATGCGATCTCTTTCCGGAAACTGAAGAATGGTAATTACGAGATCGGTGTTCATATCGCTGATGTGAGTCATTATGTGGAACCGGATAATGCGCTGGATGCCGAAGCATATCAAAGAGCTACTTCTGTTTATTTACCTGACCGGGTAAATCCAATGTTGCCTGAGCATATCTCGAATGTATTGTGTTCGCTTCGTCCGAATGAAGACAAGCTCACTTTCTCTGCGATCTTTCAAATAACACCCAAAGCAGAGATCAAACAGTATTGGTTAGGTAAAACCGTCATTCATTCCGATCATCGTTTTACGTATGAAGAAGTACAGGCGATCATTGAAGAAAAGGCAGGCGTTCATGCTGAAGAGATATTAGTGCTCAATGATCTTGCACAGCGTATGCGGAAAAAAAGATTTCAGCATGGTGCGATCAATTTTTCTTCGCAGGAAGTAAGATTTAAACTGAATGAGAAAGGCGACCCGATCGGTATCATGATAAAAGAAAGTTTGGAAGCGCATCAATTGATCGAAGAATTCATGTTGCTGGCCAATAGAACAGTGGCAGAGAATCTTTCAAAGATCAAGTTCAATAATAAACAGATACCTGTCCCTTATCGTATACACGATGATCCGGATGAAGAGAAGCTGGTGCCTTTTGCAGCATTTGCAAAAAAGTTCGGGCATAAGTTCGATACATCTTCTCCTGAGGCCATTGCTTCATCATTCAACCAATTATTGAAAGATGTGCATGGCCGTCCTGAACAGCATGTATTGGAGCAATTGGGTATCCGTACCATGGCCAAGGCAAAATATACCAGCGAGAATGTCGGGCATTATGGTTTGGGTTTCGAACATTATTGTCATTTTACTTCGCCGATACGGCGTTACCCGGACGTAATGGTGCATAGGATATTGCAGGATGTTTTGACCAATAAGATCAACCCGGATAAAAAACTGGAAGATAAATGCAAGCATTGCAGCGAAAGAGAAAGAGCGGCCATGGAAGCGGAGAGAGCCGCCAATAAATATAAGCAGGTGCAGTACATGAAAAATTATTTGGGAGAAGAATTCGAAGGAGTGATCAGCGGGGTGGCAAGTTTTGGTTTTTGGGTAGAAACGATCGAACATAAATGTGAGGGATTAGTAAGTGTGAATAGCTTATTGGAGTATGATGAATTTCGTCATATGGAAGATGATTATTCATTGGTAGGAAGAAGAAGCGGTAAAAAATTCCGAATGGGTGATAAGGTTTGGATAAAAGTGATCGCTGCGAATCTTACTAAACGGCAATTGGATTATGAATGGGTGGTGGCTGGGGAGATGGGAGCCGAAAAGACCACCAAAGAAAAAGGAAAGAAAAAAAAGTAAGTTTAACGGTTTAAAAGTTTAAAGGTTCAAGGTTAGGAAAAAACTTTTAAACATTTAAACCATTGAACCTTTAAACATATTTTTGCTTCATGCAAAGTTTCCAGCTGCTATCTGAGAAATTCTCGATCCATTTCGATCAGCAATTCTTCCCTGCTGAACCAGCTACTTTATATGCTCCCAATGATTATTTCCTGAAAATGGGTGGTAAACGTGTCCGTCCTGTTCTTTGTTTGATGGGCAATGAATTGTTTGATGAGATCACGGAAGATGCATGGCATGCGGGAGTAGCCATTGAGCTCTTCCATAATTTCACGTTGATACATGATGATATGATGGATAATGCTCCTTTGCGCAGGGGCATGGAGACCGTTCACTCAAAATATGGCAGCAGCACCGCTTTACTTGCCGGTGATGTGATGATGGTAACAGCTTATGAACAATTGAATCGCATTGCACCTACGCATATACAAAACATATTGCGATTATTCAATGCTACAGCCAAAGAAGTTTGCGAGGGACAGCAATATGATATGGATTTTGAAAAAATGGAAACGGTGCAGTTCGATCAGTATTTGAAAATGATCGAACTCAAAACATCCGTTGCATTGGCGGCGAGTTTAAAAACAGGAGCTATTTTAGGCGGTGCAGGTGAAAGGAACCAGAACCTTTTATATGACTTTGGGAAAAAGTTGGGTATTGCTTTCCAAATACAGGATGATTATCTCGATGCTTTTGGCGACCCGGATAAATTCGGCAAACAGGCCGGCGGTGATATTTTGGCCAATAAAAAAACTTTCTTGCTCATACATGCCATGGAAACTGCACCTGCTTCGCAGAAAAAAGAATTACAAAAACTTCTGGGAGGGAATAGTTCAGATAAAATAGAAAAAGTATTGCAACTGTTCCGTGATTGCAAAGCCGATGAATGGGCATTGCAATTGAAAAATAAGTTCCTGGATGAAGCACTCTCTCATCTTGAAGATGTAGCGGTATTGTCCAAACGTAAAGAGCCATTGAAAGAACTGGCGCATTTTCTCGTTAAGAGAGACTATTGACCGTTGTTGGAAAACTTAGTTCGCTGCTACCGTTTTTTTCCCTATTTTAACTCTACCAAAATCAATTGCAATGGCAAACCAACTCTTCCGCAAAAAATCCATTACCAATATACTTCGTGAGGCACAGGCTGGACAGGGTGATGGTCATTCTACTGGTTTAAAAAGAGTATTAGGAGTAAGAGATCTTACTTTTTTTGGAGTAGCTGCGATCATTGGCGCTGGTATCTTCACTTCGATCGGTAAGGCAGCTTATGATGGTGGACCCGGCGTTGTTTTTTTGTATGCATTTACAGCCATTGCCTGCGGGTTCGCAGCATTATGCTATGCGCAATTCGCTTCCACTGTCCCGGTTTCCGGGAGTGCTTATACTTATTCTTATGTTGCCTTCGGAGAAATTTTTGCATGGATCATTGGTTGGGATCTGCTAATGGAGTATGCTATCGGTAATATTTATGTCGCCGGCTCCTGGAGCGATTATTTCACCGGCCTAATGGATAAAATAGGCTGGCATATTCCCGACTGGATGACCATGGATTCTGTAAGCGCAAAAGCCGGTTTCAATGCATACAATGATCTTGTTGCGCAAGGAGTGGCCATAGATCCTGTGAAGCATGCCACTGAAATATCGCAGCACAGCGCCTGGCTCAATGCTCCTGATATTGGTTTTCGGCTCATATTCGATCTGCCCGCATTCCTGATCGTTGTCTTGATAACCTATATTGTATTCGTCGGGATACGAGAGTCACGATCGATCAGTAATATAATGGTCATAATCAAATTGGCAGTTATATTCCTTGTGATCGTATTGGGAGCTTATTATGTCAATCCTGATAACTGGTCGCCTTTTACACCAACGGGTATGGGAGGTATCCTGAAAGGCGTCTCGGCGGTTTTCTTTGCCTACATAGGTTTCGATGCGATATCGACAACAGCAGAGGAGTGCAAGGACCCGCAACGGGATCTTCCAAAAGGTATGATCTATTCCCTGCTGATATGTACTGCGATCTATATTATTCTCGCATTAGTATTGACAGGCATGGTGCATTATACTTCATTGAAAGTAGGCGATCCGCTTGCGATGGTGTTTGATGCAAGAGGATTGAAATTTGTCTCGGGTATCATTGCTGTCAGCGCTATCGTTGCTACAGCCAGCGTATTATTGGTTTTCCAGATGGGACAACCAAGAATATGGATGAGTATGAGTCGCGACGGTTTGTTACCGAAAATATTTTCAAGGATACATCCGCGTCATGGAACACCTTCGTTCTCTACGATACTTACTGGTGTGATCGTAGGTGTGCCGGCACTTTTCCTGAATATGAATTTTGTACTGTCAATGACAAGTATTGGTACATTATTCGCATTTGTACTGGTCTGCGGTGGGATACTTGTTTTAGATAGAAGTAAAGACACTCCGCCAAGTAAATTCAAAGTATTTTATATAAATGCGCAATTGATCTATCCTGCATTATTAGTTGGCGCTATTGCATGGATCTTAATAGATAATAAAGATGCCAGCTACTTCACCAAAGATATCTGGACCGAAGCAACCTGGCCAATGGCTTTATTCTGGGTGCTGGCTCTTGCATTAGGCGTACTGACATTTATGCGGAAATACTCATTGATACCTGTACTCGGAGTGGTCAGCTGTTTATACCTGATGGCACAAGAAACACATACAGTTTGGATGCGATTCCTGATCTGGCTGGTAGTTGGCCTGACCATTTATTTCCTTTACAGTTACAGTAACAGTAAGCTCGCAAAAGAAAAAACATAATATTTTTTATGAACTAATTTTCAAAAGTTGCATGCTAACCAGTGTGCAACTTTTTTAATTTTGTATTGTTTTATTATTAATTCTTCTTAATCAAAAAATCTTAGTCCTCTTTTGAAATACCAGGTCGGCGATAGAATATTGATCCTTCATTCCAACGAAGAAGCGGATGTTGTTGATATCATCAATGATAAGATGCTGCTGGTGGATGTGCAGGGTGTACAGTTCCCCGTATATATGGACCAGGTCGACTTCCCTTATTTCAAAAGGTTCACAGAGAAGAAAATATTCCCGGTAAAAAAGGAAAAGCAGTATGTGGATGATGTAAAGAAAGAGAAGGCCGGAAATATAGAAAGACAGGAAGATGGAGTTTGGCTGACCATTTTGCCGGTGATGATCATTGATGAATTGGGTCATGAGATCGTGGATGAACTGAAATTTTATTTAGCCAACCATACAACAACAGCTTATCATTTTATTTACGAACAACATTTTTTTGGCAAGCCTGATTTTGAGCTGAGGAATACGGTCAATCCGTTCGAGGATTTTTATTTGCATGATATTGCTTTCGGCGATCTGAACGACAGTCCTTCCTTTGATCTTAAATTCTCTCTTATCCAACCGGATGCCGGGAAAGCAGATTATTTTGAGACTTCTCTTCGTTTAAAGCCCAAACAGCTTTTTGCAAAGATCAAAGAGCTGCAGGAAAATAACCAGGCAACTTTCTCCTACAAATTGTTTGAAAAATATCCCGACAAAGTATACGAGCATAAAGTGGAGATGGGTGATAAGGCCAAACAAAAGGGCAAACTATATGATGCCAGCAATGCCAAGCAACATATCGAGGCGGCACGCAGTGTCATCGATCTGCATATTGAAAAGCTGGCCGACAACTGGCAACGCATGAGCAATTTTGAGATACTGACCATGCAATTAAAAACATTTGAGAAATACTATCACCTGGCGATCGTTCATCATCAGCCATCATTGATCGTGATACATGGGGTGGGAGAGGGAAAGCTGCGGGATGAGATACATGAATTATTGCGCCGCAAACCGGAAGTAAGAACCTTCGTCAATCAATATCATCCGCGGTATGGGTATGGAGCGACGGAGATATTTTTCCAGTATTAAAGATCATTCACCTCTGTCCAGCCTTACGGTCAGAAATCTCAAAACTCGTTCATCTCTTTTAAGGGCTATTTCCAGTTCCGCTACTGCGCTATTATTACTACTGAACTCAAACAAGTGATAATAGCCTGTTGATTTGTTTGTGTCATCCAGGAAATCCTGCAATTCGGAAGATCCGGGAGAGCTTTTTAGCGGCTGACTATTCAAGCCCCAGCTTTCTTCATGTATGATCCTGCCACCCAGGTCTTTCAATATTTTTCTGAACTTTTGGATTGCTTCTTTTGCCTGGTCCTCGCTTAACACAGGGGTCAGGATAAATACGGTTTCATAACTGTTCATTGTATAAATGTTTAATGGTGAAATGTAATATACAGTTTTTTGCTGCTGAATATGCAGCTTTAGATATACTGCGACGGATATACTTTCCAATATTAAATTCTTTTCGGTCGACTGACCCATTAACTTTTTCAATTTTTTTCCTGTTCGAAAATTTTTGGCACAATTTTTTTCTAAGTTTTTGCACCATCCTCTTAGTTTATGACAGGAGCAATTCAAAAAGTAAAGACCGGCATCATCGGGTTGGACGAGATCACCGCCGGAGGACTTCCAAAGGGGCGACCCGCTTTATTGTGCGGCGGACCCGGCTGCGGAAAGACACTTCTTTCCATGGAGTTTATAGTGAATGGCATTCAGCAATACAAAGAACCGGGCGTTTTTATAGCCTTTGAAGAAAAGGCTGAAGAACTTGCTGTGAATGTAGCTTCACTCGGATTCGACCTAAAGAAGCTGCAGCAGGAAAAAAAGCTGAGGATCGATTATATCCATATCGACAAATCCGAGATCGATGAAACAGGTGAATATGATCTCGATGGGCTTTTTATCCGCTTAGGGCATGCGATCGATAGTATCGGCGCAAAAAGGATCGTGCTGGATACGATCGAAAATCTTTTTGCCGGCCTCGAGAACGAGGGCATCCTGCGTGCCGAATTGCGAAGACTTTTTCAATGGTTAAAAGACAAAGGCATCACAACGATCATTACAGGCGAAAGAGGAGAAGGAACGCTTACCCGGCACGGGCTGGAAGAATACGTTTCCGATTGTGTGATCCTGCTTGACCATCGTATCGTTAACCAGGTATCTACAAGAAGATTGAGGATCATTAAATACCGCGGTTCGGTTCATGGAACAAACGAATATCCATTTTTGATCGATGATGATGGCGTCACCATTTTACCTGTGACCTCAGTGCGCCTTGATAAAAAAGCGTCTTCAAAAAGGATATCAACAGGTATTCCTACTCTTGACATGATGTTTGAAGGCAAAGGCTTTTTCAAAGGCAGTAGCGTGCTGGTATCCGGAACGGCTGGTACGGGTAAAACAAGTATTGCCGTCTCATTCATTGCCGAGCGTTGCAAGCAAGGCGAAAAATGTATGTTCTTCAGCTTTGAAGAATCACCGCAACAGATCATCCGGAATATGCGGTCCATAGGGATCGACCTTGAACAATACCAAAAAAAGGGTTTACTGGAATTGCATTCATTCCGTCCAAATCTTTATGGATTGGAAATGCACTTGTCACATACCTATAAACTGGTAAGGAATTTCAAGCCGTCCGTGGTAGTGCTTGATCCCATTACAAATTTTGTTTCGATCGGCTTGTTAAATGAAGTGAATTCCATTTTATTGCGGTTGATCGATAATTTCCAGTCGGAAGGGATCACATTCATGATGACGGCATTGAACAATACTATCTCTGAACATATGGAGGAAAATATCTCTTCGCTGGTGGATACGTGGCTGGCAGTGCGGGATATAGAATCGAATGGAGAACGTAACAGGGCGTTATATGTGATCAAATCCCGTGGTATGTCTCATTCAAACCAGGTACGTGAGCTGATTATCACTTCAAAAGGATTAGTTCTCGAGGATATTTATCGTATGGCCGAAGGAAATGTGCTGGTTGGAACTGCCAGGGAAATAAAACAAAGAGAAATGGATGTTGCAGCAAAGAAAAAAGCCGGGGGGAATATAAAAGCAAGGATTAAAAAACAAAGAAAATAGATCATGACTGAACCATTAGAAACCTGGGAATTGCGATTGTATGTAGCCGGAAAGACTCCTAAGTCGATGGCTGCCCTGGCTAATCTTCAGAAGTACTGCGAGACACATTTGAAAGGACAGTATCAAATAGAGATCATTGACCTTTTGATACAACCGCAACTGGCAGAGGGTGACCAGATATTTGCCATACCGACTTTGGTACGAAAAGTGCCGGAACCAATACGTAAAATAATTGGGGATCTTTCAAATGAGGAGAAAACACTGGTTGGACTGGATATCCGTCCAGTCAAATAAAAAAAATGAATATAAGCCGGGAAAACGAAGGGCCTGAAGTGAAAAATGGAAATGATTCATTTGTTTTCAAATTATATGTAACAGGGGCCTCTCCGAACTCGACAAGGGCGATCACCAATTTGAAAACTTTCCTTGACAGGTATTTACTTAACAGGCATGATCTTGAGATCATAGATGTGTACCAAGACCCAAAAATTACCCATCGTGTGGACATTATTGCCCTTCCAATGCTTATCAAAAAATCCCCATTACCAGAAAGACGTTTTATCGGGGATATGTCAGATACCAAAAAAATATTAGTGAATCTTGGAATAGAAGATCGGAAGACATGACAACAAAAAGGACATACGAATCTCTTCTCCGGGAGTTTGAAGAACTGAAGATACAATTGCAGGAAGCTAATGATACGATCCAGGCTATCCGCAGCGGTGAGGTGGATGCTTTGATCGTAAAGAATGGACATGGACATCAACTCTATGCTTTAAAGACAGCCGATCAGACATACAGGGTATTGATCGAAAAAATGAAAGAAGGCGCCATTACACTCAACAAGGAAGGTGTGATCCAATATAGCAATTCCCAGTTCGCTTCCATGGTGAATTTGCCATTGTCAAAAGTGATCGGGTTATATCTTGCCGATCTTATTCCGCCCAATTCAAAGGAAGTCTTTCATGCTTTAGTAAGGAAAGGATGGCAATCCGATAGTAAAGGTGAGATCACTTTGATGGGCAAGAACAATGAACTGGCTCCCTTTTTAATATCGGTCACTTCATTGGATCTTGATGAAGGCCTGGCATTGAGCATCATATTGACAGACCTCTCGATACAAAAAGAAAATGAAAGACAATTAAAGCAAAAGAATATTCAGTTACTGGAAGCGAAACAAGCCATCTCAAAGATCAATGAACACCTGGAAGAATTAGTACAGGAGAGAACACATGAACTTTTGGTGAGCCGGGAACATTTTCGGTTCCTCGCTGATAACATCCCTGTTATCGTATGGACCACCGATCCTGACGGAAACCTCGAATATGTGAACCGTCACTGGATCGATTATACCGGTTTTGATATGGAGATATCCAGGTCAAAACAGGAAGACCTTGTGTATAAAGAAGATCTTCAGAATTGCATGACAGAATGGAAAAATGCAGTTCAGCATAAAAAAGTTTACGAGCAGGAATTTCGTTTCAAAAGAAATAGTGATGGTGCTTATCGCTGGCATTTTGCAAAAGCTATTCCTTTCACGGATGAAAAAGGAAATATCATGGCATGGATCGGGACCATCATCGATATTGACGATCAGAAAATGGAGATGGAGAAAAAGGATGAATTCATCAGCGTAGCCAGTCATGAATTAAAGACACCGCTGACCTCTTTGAAAGGATACCTGCAGATCATGAAGAGCCAGGAACATTTACCCGATGATACTAAACTGTATATCGAAAGAAGCAATGTTTCGGTAAATAAATTACAGAACCTGATCAATGAATTGCTGGATACAAGTCGTATCAAAGCCGGTAAACTCGAATTTGATAAGAATAAGATCAACCTTACTGAATTGGTGAAGAATTGTTGTGAAGGCGCTCATTATATGTACCCGGATTATACCATCGATACGCAAACCAATGGTGCCATCTGGGTTGTCGGGAATGAAGAAAGATTAGAGCAAGTACTAATGAACCTGGTCAACAATGCGGTGAAATATTCAGCTGGTAATAAGACCATCAGTGTTCGTGCTGAAAAAAAAGATACTACTGCCCATGTAACGGTCGTTGACCAGGGTTTTGGTATATCAGAAGCAGATCAGCAAAAAATATTTGAACGATTTTACAGGACCGAGAAAACCAAGTTCGTTAGTTCGGGGCTTGGGATGGGATTATACATCGCCAACGAGATCATGAAGGAGCATAATGGCAACATTACAGTGAAAAGTAAGCCGGGAGAAGGCTCCAGATTTTCTTTTTCCTTACCTCTTACAGATGCACAATAAGACCTTTCGTTAATTCAAAGCAACCGGACACTTAACGAATTCCTTTCGCTTCATCGCACAAGTTTTATCTTTGTACCTGCTACAAGCCAGGCTATCGCTTCCCGCTTCCAGGGAGGAGGAAAGTCCGGACAGCATAGAGCAATGCACCGGTGAAGAGCCGGGTGGTGTAAAAACCAACAGATAGTGCCACAGAAAATGACCTCAACCCTGTCCCTTCTCCACAAGTGGAGAAGGGGAGGATGGAAGGGTGAAAACGTAGGGTAAGAGCCTACGGCTTTTGATAGCGATATCAATTGCGGGTAAACCTTGCATGCTGAAATGCCACATATAGTATCGTTTGAGGACTGCTCGTCCGAGATACAGGGTAGGCAGATCGATGCTGATAAGTAATTGTCAGTACAGATAAATGATGGCCCACGACAGGATCCGGCTTATGGCTTGTAGCTTTTTTAAAACGCTAATTGCGCTAATTAACGCTAATAGAGGATACTAAAATGTCAGGCGCTTTTCAATACGCCTTGTAATTTTTTAAAACAATTATATGCGTAAAATTTTTATGCTATCATTGATAGCCATGTCTCTTATTGCCTGTAAGAACAGGTCAAAAGAGAAAGTTGAAGAACAAGCAAAAGAAGTGCTGCCGCAAATGCAAACTGTTCAGGGTCCTGACAGCACAGTTTTCAAGCATACAAGAGATTCGGTGTTGTTTGGAATGACAGCAGCAATACTTACTGCTTTTCAGAATAAAGATTATGATTCATTAGCCAGTTTCATTCACCCTGATGAAGGTCTTCGGTTCTCTCCTTATTGTTACGTTGATTCTATAGATGATAGAATTGTTTCGGCCAACTGGATCAGGAAACAAGCGGGAGCGAAGCAGAAAAGAATATTATGGGGATATATCGACAATACAATGGAGCCTATTAAGGAAACCTTTGATGATTATGTAAAAGGTTTTGTACTTGACAAAGATTTTCTTCATCCTGAGCATTTAAAAGTGAACGAGATCATCGGCCGGGGTAATACGATCAGCAATATCCATGAAATGTATAAAGGATGTGATTTTACCGAAAGTCATTTTGAAGGTATTGACAAAGATGCAGCAAGAATGGATTGGCGCAGCCTGCGTCTTGTTTTTAAATTAAAAGATGGAAAATATTATTTAGTGGGGGTGGTGCATGATGAATGGACCACTTGAGAAATTCAAAAGTAAAAATTCAAAATAAGGGGTCTCTTTTTGACTTTTGATTTTTTACTTTTTACTTCAGAAAAAAGTTCCCGATATATCCACCCAATTCCATCATCCAGGCAATTCCCAAATGAACCATTAGACCGCCCAGGACCGAACGGGTATGATAAACGACAACACCTAATATCATTCCGCCAAAATAAGAGCTGATACATTCACCTAATGGTTTTCCAAAATGAATGGTGCAATAAAAGCAGGCCATTGGCAGTATCGCATCTTTACCGGCCCATTTTATAAAAGCTAGTACCAAAAATCCACGGAAGAATAATTCAATGATGATAAAATCGCTTCCGTAAGAAAGCTCGAATAATAATTTGTACAACCAGTGCATCCCTTTTTCATTTTCTACGCCTGCAATGGCTTTTAGTTTTGGATATACAGCAAGGAAATCAGGTTGCGTGGATGCTGCGGCGATCAATGGCAGCATGATCAGCAGCATGATCAAATAAGGACGCCAGTCCATCCCTTTTGTTTTGATACCATAAAATGGCTGTTGCGTATCAAAAATATTCCAGACGATGAACAAGAGGAATGCAATAATAACCACTAGGGCCGGCCAGTAAAAAATATGGTTCCAGTAATTGTTCCAGTGTGCATTATTGCTGAAATGGATCGGGATATCAAGGGCGATCTTCAACGCAAAGATGGCAGGAGCCAGGAAAAGTAACCGCCAGAATTTTTTATCGGTCCGGTAATTTTCTTTTTTGATCAGTATATATAATAAATAAGGGAAAGCAAATGCGATCAGTGATATGCCATAGCGGCTTAAATAATTTGGCCCGAATGAAAAATCGCTGCCGATCGTTTCATCGATCTTAAAATGATAATTCAGGTAGATAAGACCAGCAGTGAAGATGGATACCAGCAACAACACCTTCTTATTGGTCTCGTAGAAGTACCCTTTGATATAGTTTAATATGGCTTTCATTCAGGCGGGAAAATATATTTTTTTAATGGTCTTTAAACTTTCTTGCTCCATGCGCTTCAAAAGTTGCGTTAATAAATTTCACGAACCCTAAAAGTATAGCCATGAAAACTATATCATTTAACCGGATCTCTATTGCTGTTACAGCAATTTTATTTTCCACGATTCTTTTTATTTCCTGTCAGAAAGAGAACAGCTACAGTAACAATACCGATGTTACAGAAGAAGAAGCAGCTAATTTATCGGATGAATCTTCACAGGCGGAAGCCAGCTTTGATGATGCTGAAGATATCGCCTTTACAGCTGCTGATGAAGAAGGAAATGCAGGTGGTTTCGGCGTAGAAGGCAAGTCTGCTTCAACCAGCCGTATCTATCTTCCAACATTCTTTGAACTGCGTCAGCGTATCGGTGATTGTCCTGTGATCACTGTTACGCCGAACGACAGCACCTATCCTAAAACAGTTACCATTGATTTTGGTGATAGCTGCCGTGGCCGTGATGGTAAAGTAAGAAGCGGTAAGCTGGTCATCCATTTCACAGGCCCGATCCGCAGACCAGGTTCTGTCGTTACCCTCACTTTTGTGAATTACTATGTAAATCGTGTTCATATCGAAGGTGTGAAGATCTTCAAAAATCTTTCTGAACCTCCTGTCCACAAATGGAGTATTGAAGTACTCGATGGTAAAGTAACATTCCCAAGCGGCAGAGGTTATTCTTATGATGGTATCAAAACCGTTACACAGATCGCAGGTATGCTGACCGCTATCGTAAGAGATGATGTGTACAAGATAACAGGACGTTCTAAAACAGTTTTCAATAACGGAAAAACCGTCAACATCAACACTGAAGATCCGCTGATCAAAAAAGTAAGCTGCCCATGGATCAGTGAAGGCACGCTGAAAATAAAAATAAATGACAGGGTCCTTAAACTTGATTTCGGGTTCCCAAATAACGGCGATTGCGATAACAAAGCATTGCTGACATGGAACAACGGAAACAGTCAACGAGTTATCATCTTACCCTAGAATTGGAATAGCTGCAAGAACGGCCCTGGTCTTTTATAGGCCGGGGTTTTGTTTTTGGTGAAACTTCAAACGGAAAACGTCAAACGAGAGCATTATCTTCGAAGTTTGGCGTTTGACTTTTCACGTCTCACGTTTCACTTTACTTCACTATCGTTTCACCAAACTGTATCATATAACCATTGCAATCTTTGATGGCGAATTCTCGCATATTGTATTCAAAATTCTCTATCGGGTAAACGATCTCTGCTTTACCTTGTATGCGTTCCCACCAGCCATCTGCGTTTTCTGTATCGAGATATAATGAACCGGAGAAATTCATTCCGCTATAAGGAAAATGTTCGCCGGGTTTAGCAAACATGATCTCGACATTATCCAATGTTACATAGCCCCATCCCCAATTCTCCAAATTACCTCCGTGAGTGAAGCCTAATACGTCAACATACCATTGTATGGTTGCCTTTACATCTTCCACCCAAAGCATGGGCCGCAGGTAATTCAGCTTCATATTATTTTCCTTTTGCAAAATTCTTTTTGATCCACACGATGGCTTTCTTCACATAATACTCTTCATCGTTCTCCAGGTTGGCGACCAGTTGTTTTATTTCAGGATGCAAAGCTTTTATTCTTGTGTACCATTCAACCAGTACCAATGATAATCTTCGCTGCCAGAAATCTTTTGAACTATTGTATTTCCAGGCCAGTTCGAATATCTCTTTCTGATGTGTTTTGAGAATGGGTTTCAATCCCTGCATTCCCATGGCATCGCATACGGCCCAGTTGCCGATATTTTTTGCAAAGAGTTGAGTAAGTTTCAATGCCCGTTCCGGGTCTTTCTTTGCGATCTTTCCCTGCATCTTTACAGCCAATATTTTTTCTTCGAGGGCGCCTGCTTTCCATAATTCTTCCACGAGATCAAAACCTCCGCTTTTGAATTGCTGTGCTATCTCATTCAATACCGGCGTTCTTACTCCATATATTTTTCCATTGCTGGTAGGAACGAATTTTTCATGCGCCGCTTTTGCTTCGGGAATTGCCTTTGATCTAAGGATTGCTTGTATTTGCTTTAATTGTGTTGACACGGGTTCTCATTTTTTAACACATAGGATCATAGAAACATAGCTTAATATAGGGAAATGCCTGTTGTCAATTGTCTATTGCTCTAAAATACTATTTCTGATATTATGTTTCTTACAAAGCCGGGCAGATCTTTCTTTTAATTCATCCTGGAATTTAAATGGAGTATAAAAATTCGGGCCATACAATTGCTGGTATTTTGGGAGAAGAGAGGCATCATATCTTTCCAGGAATTTATAGAAAAGGGTTTTGCTGTCTGCTATTCCGCTACCAAATAAGGTCAGTCCACCAATTAAGATATAGTCAGCCTTATGTTCTTTTGCTGTAACAATTATTTTCTCCATCTCTTCTTCTGTATCAGAGATAAAAGGAAGGACCGGTATGGCATTTACGCCTACTAAAAACCCATGTTGCTTTAACCTTTTTACCAAGGCAAGTCGTTGAAGGGGAGGGGCGGCTCCCGGTTCCAGCATATTGCTGATCTTTTCATTCAATGTCGATATGGAAACTGAAAGTATCAATCCTCGTCCTAATGAGCCTTGCAGGTCTTCGGGGAGAATAGCAGTCTTGTCTATTTCCTTTAATAAGTCAATATCTCTTGTTATCAATGTGCATTTAGTGCTGATAAAAACAGGGAAACGATACTTGAGTAATAAGCGGAGCATTCCCTCTGTCATTTTTACTCTTTCTTCATGGTGTAAATAGGCATCCGTACCGGAACCTACTGCAACGAAGCCATATTCATTCTTCTTTGCTCTTGCTGCCAGTTGTTTTTCCAGCACTTCCAGTGCATTTGATTTTACAGCAAGTCCTTCATTCATATTCTCGCCGTATTTACTGCCGCGGATATAGCAATAGAGGCAATTACAACTGCATCCTTCGTAGGGGTTAACAGAATAATCATCGAGGAACCACGAATCTCTTTTCTTGTGTTTATTTAAAACGGATCTGACTTGCTTTGAGTGAAGCATGATTGTTAATAGTCAATAGACAATTGGCAATGGGCAAAGGTAGTTGCAGATCGGCAATTGCCTATTGTCTGTTGCTAATTGCCTATTATTCTATATGATAACTTACAAGTGTAGAAACTTGTTGCAGCTTCAGGGTCCTTGTTCCCATCGGCGCTTTTTCCTGGGTATATTTCATTACGCCAACACCGGGAGTAAAATAAAGCTGGTCACGGCGATAGTTGCGGGCATATTTTTCAAAAAAGATACAATTATCAAAATTGCCGGCCTCTGTTTTATAAGTATTCTGGATCTTGATCAAACGGCAGGTAGCGGCGGCATCATCAAAGCTGCCTAAATATTTTACTGAATCGCCGGGGAATAACCCAAATTCTTTTTTTACATCCATCATGCCGGGAGTGAATAAACGATCGGATAGACCAAAGAAAGTAGAATCACTGCAGTACAATAATGATGGTAAGCCAATATTCAAATTGGTTTGCCACCATACCAATCCATCAGAAGATTTTTTACAATCCAGGAAACGCAATGTATCCATTCTAACCTGCTGTAAGACTCCATCCACGAAGATGGAGTCCTCGTACACCCAGTAGTTTTTTGTGCTCAACGGCAAAATACCACAGTGTTTGTTCGTGCAAGTATAGGCAACGACAGAATCGCTGGCATATGCCTTGCCGGCAGGATTACCTGGTTGCATCAAGCATGGTTCGGCAACAGGCAATAATATTTCTGTTTTGGAACAGCCGAGGAAGAATAAGCTTCCTATAAATAAGGATAGTACAGTTCTTTTCAAAAGGTGTCCGATTTAAGTCCGAAAGGGCTGACAAAATAGAAACTAGTTCTTGCAATTCATAGCAATACTTAGAAAATTTACGAGTCACGACCGTAATTTCTGCACAGGCGTTGACGATAAGCTATTTATGAGGGATATCTAAAATAAAAAAGACCCTGTTTGGGGTCTAATTCTATATTTTATTCGTCAATCGTGAATCGGTAATCGGCAATAATAGACTCCGAAATTCAGGAAGCTATTCACGATTCCCGATTCACGTCATTTGAATATGCGATCAAAGAAGCTTTTCATTTCATTCCATGAAGCAGTATCGGCTGCGGCATTATAAGAGATACCAAGGTTGAATTTTTTATTGATTTCATCAGCTTCGGGATTGGTAAATGCATGCGTGGCTCCATCATATGCAACGAACTTGTATTTCGCACCGATCGAGTCCATTTGTTTTTTAAATGTATCCACTTCTGTCTGCGGAATAAATGAATCGGCAGCACCATGACAAACGAGTATCTCTGCTTTCAATAAATTTTTATCAGCAGGCACCACATTCAGGTTGCCATGAAAAGAAACAGCCCCTTTGAGATCGTCGCCCAGTTTAGCCATGGTCAATGCCATTGCTCCGCCGAAGCAATAACCGATAACAGCAACCTTATTAGGATCTGCTGCAGGATTTTCTTTCAGCTTTGACATTGCTTCATCAAAACGTTTTTTGGCCATTTGAGGATCCATATAAAAAGGCGTAGCCAATTTCCCGGCTGATTCAGGATCGGGTCCCATTTGGTTATTACCATACATATCAACGGCCATGGCGATATAACCCAGTTCCGCCAGCTCTCTTGCTCTTCGTTTTGCATAATCATTCAATCCCCACCATTCATGTATCACCAGCACTGCGGGACGTTTGCCTTCAATATTCTCATCATACACCACATAATTGTTCATCGATAAACTGTCAAGCTTATAGCTGACCGTTTCTTCTTTGAGCTTATGTTCTTTCGTACCGGGTTCCTTTTTTTTGTCACTGCTTTTGCAGGAGAATAAAATTGCCAGCATGACAAACGATGCGGCCATGAATAGTTTATGTTTCATACACTTGATTTTAGGGATACAAAAGTAGTTAATTAGGGATTGGGTATTGGTTAATCAGGTATCCTGGTGGAAAATTTCTAATGGATGCCTAATCCCCAATTAACTAATTAACCAGTTAACTAGTGGGGAGACTTCGCCTCCAATACCTCGATCTCAAACACAAGGATACTATTTGGCGGGATCTTCGCAGATCTTGTTCGTATCGTATAAGCAAGATCTGAAGGGATGACCAGTTTTATTTTACCGCCCACTTTACACAGTGGTACACCGATCTGCCAGCCACGTATCAATCTTTTCAACGGGAATGTAGCGGGCTTCTCTTTTGTCTGATCGAATACTGAATCATTGACGAAGAGATACCCTTTATAATAAACGGTCACAGTATCATCGACGGTAACCTGCCGGCCCGTTCCTTCTTTCATCATTTTATAATAAATGCTCTGCACATTTTCTTTCACATCTGTTTTGCCGGAAGCTATCGCATCTTCGATGATCTTTATATCGATCTGTCGTTGCTGCACACTATCCACATGGCCGAACCAATTGATGATGGGGCTGGGAAGAGTTTCATTTTTCAGGTTTTTCCATGAGCCGGTATTTCGTTGCGCCCATACATCACGGATAACAACATTGCCAGTTGTTTTTTTATCGGAACGAATAAATGCTTTTGGCATTTTCAGGTAGCTATCATAAAAAGGGTGTTTGACGCTGACAATGAATTTCCATTTATTCTCATCCGGTAAAAAGATATAGGCTGAATAAACTGTTAGCTTCGATGCGGAATCAAAAGCAGTTGTCAGCAATAGTTTATAAGCTTTGTTTGTTTGCCAGTTATATTCAAAAGACGCACCTCCATGGCTCAATAGTTTTACTCCTTGTCCCAAAGAAAGCAGGCGGCTGAATTCATGCGATTGAAAATATATCCCGTGCTTGCCCTTCCAATCACCAAGGTAAAACCGGACATACGAAGCCTCAATGCCCACATTCATGCTTCGGTGCACATTAAGATCGGTGACCTTTATCTCTGCCATGAACGTAACTGCTTTTACACTATCGGGAAGATCATAATTAATAGTAGAATCTTTTCCTCCTGCTTTGGTAACAAGAGAAATAAAAGCCAGTGTAATAACAAGAAGAATATTCTTCATGGTAATTATTTGTATAAATCTACGTAAAGCTTAACTTTCATAAAATTAAACTGCTATGAAAAAGATATTCAACCTTGTCCTCTTTGCAGGCACACTTTTATCAGTTAATTCGGTTTTTGCTCAAGCTACCCGTACATGGGTATCCGGTGTAGGTGATGATGTGAATCCCTGCAGTCGCACAGCACCCTGCAAAACATTGGCCGGTGCGATCAGTAAAACAGCGACAGGAGGAGAGATCAATATCCTTGATCCGGGGGGATTCGGCGCCGTCACTATTACCAAATCAATCACTATTGATGGTGGTGGTATCAAAGGATCCATTCTTTCAAGCGGAACAAATGGTATTATCATCAATGCGCCGGATGGTTTGGTAACGATCCGGAATTTTTCTATTAATGGCGCCGGTACAGTGTTGGGAACAAATGGTATTCGTGTGCTGGCTGTTAAGAAACTGAATGTAGAAAATTGCGTGCTGGCTAATTTCTCCACTAACGGACTTGACATCAATCCTGCTGCATCAGGAAGTACAGGTACTACTGCTGAAATAGTGATCGATAATGTGACGGTGCATAATGCTCCGATCGCCATCAATGTCAATGCCGGGGTAGTGAGTATCAGTAATTCGCTTGTTTCGGGTTGCACGGTTGGGATATCTGTAAAATCGGGAGCAAGTAGTTACCTGGCAAAAAATGTAATAACGAGAAATGGAACCGCATTGCAGGGCCCGGGAGCTTTGACTTCGGCTGGCAATAATTCTATATCCGGGAATACGTCGCAGGGAGCAACAGCAACAATCGTTAACCAGCAATGATCTTTATCTGAATTTCACGCTGAGAGCGCAGAGTATGCAGAGATTTACTCTGCGCTCTCGGCGAACTCTGCGTGATTGGTTTCAAATATTTATTGCCCGAAACCACCTTTTCAGGGCCACTGCCGATATAGGAATTAAAACCAATTCCACTGCTTTCTAAAAGATCATATCCCTGGATCGCTTCTTTTTTGGCTGTCCTGGTCGTGTATCATGCCTGTTATGGATTGCAAACATTATTGCCTTCCAATATCAGCTGGCTGATGACGATCAAACATGATTGGGGCACACATTATCTCGGTTGGGCATTCTATCAAAAAGAAGGATGGCATTTTCCTATCGGTGATATCCATAATTATTTTTACCCCGTTGGTACCAATGTTGGTTTCACCGATTCAATCCCATTGCTCTCTATTTTTTTCAAGCTGTTCTCCTTTGCAATACCCAACGATTTTCAATACTTCGGGATATGGTTATTTGCCTGTCACCTGCTGGCGGCTTATTATACGATCCTGCTTTGCCGTTTATTTAAGCTAAACGATGTAATGACCTTTATTGCTGTCATTTTTATTGCAGCTAATCCTGTGCTTATTTACCGTGGATTGCATCCCGCTTTATGTGCTCATTGGTTATTGCTGGCATTCATTTACGTTTATTTTCTTGATAAAGATGCTGTGAAGCCTGCAAAGATCCTGCGATATCAATTCGTCTTATTAATGATCGCAGCGCTGGTAAATCCTTATATCTGTTTCATGGTATTGGGATTCAGTATCGCCACAGCCATCAAACATTGTTTTTATGGCAAGACGATCAGTAAAAAATATTTTCTCTCTTATCTCGGTATTTCATTTTTATCACTGGTGTTGCTGATGTACATCACCGGCATCATGAGTTTTAGTAGTAAAGAAGATGTAGGAGTGGAGGGAGGTTATGGTTTGTATGGATTGAATCTTCACTCTTTGTATAATTCCTTTGGCTTCTCGGAATTTTTCAAGGGATTGAGACAGGTAAGACCACACCAGTATGAAGGATATATGTATCTCGGTGCAGGAATGTTCTTTCTTCTTTTTGTTTTATTGATCTATGCGATCATCTTATTTATCAAGCGAAGACAGGAAAACAATTCTTTTCATTTAAAATTCTCTTTAATAAAGAACCGGTCATTCCCATTGTATGTTCTTTTCGGGCTATTCACTTTATTTGCGATCAGTCATGTAGTGACGATAAACGATAAGACATTGTTTACCGTTCCTCTCCCCAAAATATTCATTAAGCTTGGCGATATCTTTCGTGCAAGCGCCAGGATATTCTGGCCGGTGTATTATATCATTATATTTTTTACAATAGTCAATATTGCAAAAAGCAAAATGAAAGCTCTACTGAAGACGGGTATATTAATTTTTGCTCTGCTACTTCAATTATACGATACGCAATTAATATTCACTTACCGGAAGCTGACGCATGGAACCTACAAACCTCCAATCGATATCAAAAGCTGGCAAACGTTGATCGGTCGATTTGATGAAGTGGTGATGTATCCGCCTTTCGAGACCAGCAATTTGGAGAATATGGATTACCAGTATTTCTGTTATCTCGCAAGTAAAGAAGCAAAGCCGATCACCACCGGTTATGTAGCGAGAGTGGATAACAGGGCCGTCAAAGCGTATAAGGACAGTCTTGCCGGTATGCTGGAAGAAGGAAGATTATCTCCCAGCAGCTTATATATTGTTACGCCGAACAATTTGCAGCAATTTTCTCTTTCATTACAATCCGATTCAGCAAGGTTGAATTACCTGGACGGCTATTATTATATTTTCTCTGCAAGAAAAAAAGATAGTGTTGTTGCAGGATTAAGTGAACAGCTCAATAAGAATTATGCGGGCAAAATTGATTCTGCTGTAAAAGCATTAGGCCAACGGGTACAATTTGAAAAATTAAATGATCTTTCCTTAGTCAAAGAAGGAAAGATCCATTTTAATTTGGAACGATTCAAAGAAAGAGATGCATTCATAGTGGTTGCTGGTTGGGGATATAAAGAAGGCAATCTCAACAGCAAGAGTGATTCAGTCTTCTTTGTTTTGAAAAATGAAAAGAACATCTATACAGCACCGGTGATTGTTCAGCAAAGACCAGATGTGACGGCTCATTTCAAAGCGGAATTTCTTGACAACACAGGATTCAATGCTGTTTTGTTCAATGATAAAGTGGAGAAAGGGATCTATACATTGGCGATCGCTGTAAAAGATCAACAAGGAGCATTGACATACACATCAACCGGCAAGACCATCAAAGTACATTTTTCAGAATATGCTACGTTGAAGAAAGTTGATAATTGGCCGGAACAAAATGATGATATCAGTTTTAATGCTGAAACTATTACAAAGGATGAGAAAGCAATAACAATACAAGGCTGGGCTTTTTTGAAGGACCAGGATGCTTCTCAAAGCAGGATCGCAATAGTTCTTAAAAAAGAAGCCGATCTCTATTATTCATTCACCGAACCAATGTCAAGACCAGATGTTACTGCTCATTTCAAGAATGGTTTCAAACTAGATAATTCAGGATTCACCATTAAAATATCCAAAGGAGCATTGCCGCCGGGGAATTATCAATTGGGAATTTATGTGCAGGATACGCTGCGGCAGAAAGAGAGTATGAGATTTACAGGGAAAGAGATTGAATTCTGATCAATCACAGCCACTTCATCTTCAAATTTTCAAATCAGCGCATCTTCAAATCTCTTACCTTTGCGCCATGACAATCGAAAAATTATCTGATATGCGGTCCCGCATTGCCGGGATAAGGAGGTTTCTTTGACGTCGAGAACCGACAACAAAAGATAGCTGAAGAAAAACAACTTTCCCTGAGTCCCGGTTTTTGGGACGATAATAAAAGAGCCACTGAGATCCTCAAGAACATCAAGGCGAATGAGTATTGGGTGAAACTCTATGATGCAGCGAATGCATCGGTGGAGGATTTTGCCGTGCTATTCGAATTCTGGAAAGCAGGTGATGCAACCGAAGAAGAAACAAAAGAAGCATACGAAAAAGCATTGGGCATGCTCGATGATGCTGAATTCAAAGCCACACTCAATGAGCCGGAAGATGAATTGCCGGCCGTATTACAAATAAACTCCGGCGCTGGTGGTACCGAAAGCCAGGACTGGGCCGAGATGCTCGCAAGGATGTATCGCATGTATGGGGAGAAGCAGGGATGGAAAGTAACCGAAATGGATTGGCAATGGGGTGATGGCGCCGGTATTAAAACTGCGACATTGCAATTTGATGGTCCGTTTGCCTATGGTTTTTTAAAAGCAGAAAGTGGTGTGCATCGTTTGGTGCGCATTTCACCGTTTGATAGCAATGCAAGACGGCACACAAGTTTTGTAAGTGTGTATGTTTACCCGCTGGTGGATGATACGATCAATATTGAGATAAATCCTGCCGATGTAAAAATGGAAACATCGAGAAGCGGAGGCGCCGGCGGACAGAATGTAAATAAAGTAGAAACGAAAGTTCAGCTCACGCATATTCCAACAGGCATTGTTGTGGTTTGTCAGCAGGACAGGAGCCAGTTAGGTAATAGAGAATTGGCGATGCAAATGCTGAAGAGCCGGTTGTATGAAATGGAATTGCAAAAAAGAAATGCGATAAAAGACGCCAACAACGCCAAGAAGAAAAAAATAGAATGGGGCAGCCAGATACGTTCTTATGTTTTTCATCCCTATAAAATGATCAAAGATCATCGCACCGATTATGAAGTGGGCAATGTGCAACCGGTGATGGATGGAGAACTCGATGGATTTATAAAAGCTTATTTGATGAGCGAGAAGGAAGCCGAAAGCTGATCCTGTTTCTCTAACATTTTATAGAAAGAACTGTTCGTAAAATTATACTGGTATAATTCGAGATCTTTCAATTTCAACGAACGTGTTTCTTTCCAGTTCTCTGCATAACCGAATATCTCTATTTCTGTATCAAAAAAGAAAGTAGAATAGTAATCGTATTGCCTGCCGTTTATTTCTCTTTTCTTTTTGCTGATCTTTAGTGTTGCGTCGGCGAGTTCTTTGCAGATCTCTGCAGCAGAATATTGTTTCCGTATCAGGCTATCAGCCAATTCGACGAGGTAATGATTTCCGGCTAAACCATTATACATGACCTGTGGCAATAATGTTTCAATGGCTTTCTTTGTTTTATCCAATCCATCATAACAGCGGGCATAGGTATAAGCAACATAGATATCGTTGGCGGCATATTCGTTACCACAAAAATGCTGGTAGGGATATACTTTATCGAAGAGCTCGGTATAATTCAGCGCTCTTGCATATTGTTTTTCGCTGATCGCAATCTCCGCAAGATTTTTACAACTGTTGTTCTTATATAATGCATAAGGTTCTGCCATGATCCCTTCGCCGCGGCCGCCTTTATCTTTTTCATCATAATTTCCATCGAGTAGTGATTCAAATACCTCTTTTGCTTTTTGATGATCTTCTTTCAACATATAGATATGACCCATATTGTAAAAAGCTTTTGCGATAAGGGATTCATCACCCCGTCCTTTTTTATAGATCTTTTCAAATATCAGTAATGCGGAATCGTATTCCTCGTCCCTGTAATGATCCATGGCCTGGTCAAATAATTCCTGTGGTTTTTGGGCAAAACCTGCCAGGGATATAAGAACAAAAAAGAAGGGTAAACATTTTCTCATGGTCGTTGTTTTAATAAGGATGCAGGAGCACAAGCCTTTGCATAATATTAAAATACTTTGATTCGGTTACCTTTGCAGCTAAAATTGATCTAATGAGTATCGGAACATTCTCTTACCCCATGCCTGTCAATGAACCCGTATTAAGTTATGCGCCCGGTTCAGCCGAAAGAAAAAGACTGAAAGAAGTATTGGCAGAATTGAAAAAGCAAAAGATCGATGTGCCGATGTATATCGGTAACAAAGAAGTTCGTACGAATAAAAAAGTAGAGATGCATCCACCACATGAGATCAAACATTTGCTGGGTCATTTCAATGCGGGTGAAGAGAAGCATGTTCAGCAAGCCATCGATGCGGCATTGGCTGCAAAGGAAAATTGGGCGAATACAAGTTGGGAGAACAGGGCGAATATATTTTTAAGAGCAGCCGACCTGATGGCAACCAAGTATCGTCCGTACATGAATGGCACGACGATGCTTGGACAAAGCAAGAATGCTTTCCAGGCAGAGATCGATTCAGCTTGTGAATTGATCGACTTCTTACGTTTCAATGTTCATTTTCTTTCCGAGATATACAAACAACAACCGATCAGCAGTCCGGGCATGCATAACAGGATGGAATATCGTCCGCTGGAAGGATTTGTATTAGCTGTTACACCTTTCAACTTTACAGCGATCGGTGGTAATCTTCCAACATCAGCTGCGATGTGTGGCAATGTTGTGGTATGGAAGCCGGCGAATACGCAGGTATTCGCTGCACAAATGACGATGCGTATCTTAAAAGAAGCGGGTTTGCCGGATGGCGTTATCAACCTGATCTATGTTGATGGACCAACGATCGGCAAAGTTTGTTTCAATCACCGTGATTTTGCTGGTGTGCATTTTACGGGATCAACAGGCGTATTCAATAATATGTGGGAAACGATCGGGAAGAATATGCCGAACTATAAATCATATCCAAGAATAGTGGGAGAGACAGGTGGTAAGGATTTTGTGCTTGCGCATAAAAGCGCCGATCCGGATGTAGTGGCAACAGCTTTGCTTCGTGGTGCATTTGAGTTCCAGGGACAAAAATGTTCGGCTGCATCGAGAGCTTATATCCCTTCCAATATTGCAGAAGAAGTAAAAAAGAAACTTATTGCCGGTGTGAAGAGCTTTAAGATGGGAACGGTGGAAGACTTTACCAACTTTGTCAATGCGGTGATCGATGAAAAAAGCTTTGACAATATCAAACGCTATATCGACAATGCAAAGAAAGATCCAAAAGCGGAGATATGGGTAGGTGGTAAATGTGATAAGAGTGAAGGTTATTTTATTCAGCCAACGATCATCGAAGCAAAGAATCCGAAGTATGTAAGCATGTGTGAAGAGATCTTCGGACCTGTTCTTACTGTCTATGTTTATCCCGCCAATGGTTTTGAAAAAGTATTGGAGCTGGTAGATACCACTTCGCCTTATGCATTGACGGGTTCTATTATTTCACAAGACAGGGCTTCAATTGATCTTGCAACAAATAAATTAAGGAACGCTGCCGGTAATTTTTATATTAATGATAAACCGACGGGTGCAGTTGTGGGACAACAGCCATTTGGCGGTGCAAGAGCAAGCGGTACCAATGATAAAGCAGGAAGCATTTTGAATTTGTATCGCTGGTTGAGTGCAAGAACGATCAAAGAGACTTTCAATCCGCCGGTGGATTATCGTTATCCTTTTATGCAGGAGAAGTAAGTGGTTAGTAATTGGGGATCAGGAATTGGTAGCTGCTTTTTTCACTTCTGTCGACCTTTTCTCCCTGTAATAGGATTCAGTAAGCCGGGCATCCAACCATTTTTGTTCCTTTGGAGAATAGTTCGTTTTGTAGTGAAGTATTTTCTGTTGCAAAAAACTTTCGTCATTCAGTTTTATAAGAAAAAGAACCATCTCAGCCATATAATAGAATTCCTTTTTATCAAGGCCAATTGCTTTTTCAAAGTAAGGGATGAAACTGTCCTCTATCTCTTTCCGATAATTGCTGACGCCCCCGGGATAGCCTGTAAGCATAAATAAAATATCTCCCTTAAATACAAAACTGTTCATCCTTTTCCAATCAACCTCCTCTATACCTTTATTACTGACCTTTACATAGCCGAGTCTTCGTGCTATGTTTTCATACATGCTGTCTTTATAAAACATAGCCATCGTAAAAAAATAGAAGGCTGAATCCTTATTATCGCTGAGAAGTGATCTTGATGAATCCAGGATCCCTTTTTGTAAACGTTCTTCATATTCCCATTTAAGCCTTGCCCGCATAAGCTGGCAAAGTATGTTTTGTTCCTTCTCCAGTGTTTTGATCTGCTTATAGGCCATCAATGTATCGCCAGTCCTGTATCCAGGAGCAGACCATTTGTCTTTCCTAAAACTCCTGACCAGCTCCACATAGTGACTTATGAATGACCCCGGTAAATTGGTGTTATTCCGATAATAGTCTTTGCTGGTCCGGGTCATCATTTTACCTTTTTGCAAAGCTTGTATGTTATTGCCTTGCTGGGACAATAGTATGAGAGGAAAGAGTATTTGTGCAGATAATAAGGCCAGAAATTTCATAGCGCAATTTTCTATACAGAACTTTTGTAAGATAAGTTAGTTGATCGTTTCCTGATAGCCAATGCTGTCTTAAAATAAATTGCTTTTGCTTCCCCAAGGCTTTATTATTTTCGTATAAATATTCCTGCTTGAAATCGATCCTCACAGAACAACAACTGGCCATTACAGTAAAAAGATTGGCCCACCAGATACTGGAGAATCATATTGACCTGGAGAACACCGTATTGATCGGTTTACAGCCAAGAGGTATTTATTTATCCGACCAGATCATCGAAGAGATAAGAAAAGAGATACCAGCCGATAAAATTTTATACGGCAAACTCGATATCACTTTCTACCGCGATGATATCCGGAATGAATTGCATGTGGCCAATCAAACCGATATTCTTTTTTCCATTGAGAATAAAAAAGTGGTGCTGATCGATGATGTATTGTATACGGGACGAACGATCCGCGCCGCGATGGATGCATTGATCGATTTTGGCCGCCCGGCAAAAGTGGAGTTATGTGTATTGATCGATCGCCGCTTCAGCCGCCAGTTCCCGATACAACCCGATTATGTTGGCAAGTCCATCGATTCCATTATTACACAGAAGGTGAAAGTTTATTGGAAAGAGAAAGACGGCAAAGAAGAAGTAGCAATTTTGGAATAAAAAATCAGGTATTGGTTAATTTGTTAATTGGGTATTAGGTATTAAAGGGTATTTCACTACTGGGTTGCCTAATTAACCGATCCCCAGTTAACCAATTAACAGGAACAATAATGAATTAAAGTAGGATAAAAGATTTTCCCTTAATTTCGTTTTTTAATGCAACTATCCACTCGACACTTACTCGGCATTAAAGACCTCACCCCCGACGATATTTCCCTTATTTTACAAACAGCAGAACAATTCAAAGAAGTTTTACAGCGTCCTGTAAAGAAGGTCCCTTCATTACGTGATGTAGTAGTGGTGAACCTCTTCTTTGAGAATTCCACCCGGACAAGAATATCATTTGAGCTGGCTGAAAAAAGATTATCGGCCGACACAGTGAGCTTTTCTGCATCTACGTCTTCTACGGCCAAAGGAGAAACCTTGCTGGATACCGTGAATAATATCTTATCCATGAAAGTGGATATGGTCGTGATGCGGCATAGCGCCAGTGGCGCACCACATTTTCTCGCACAACATATTCCTGCGGCGATCATCAATGCAGGCGATGGCATCAATGAACATCCTACGCAAGGATTGCTCGATGCATTTTCAATTAAAGAAAAGACCGGTAAGCTGGCAGGAAATAAAGTGGCTATCATCGGCGATATCATGCACAGCCGGGTAGCGCAGAGCAATATTTATTTGCTGAAAAAAATGGGAGCGGAAGTAACGGTTTGCGGTCCTCCAACATTGATCCCAAAATATATCAGTTCTGCATTAGGTGTGAATGTGAGTTATAATGTGAAAGAAACACTTGAATGGTGTGATGTGGCCAATGTATTGCGTATACAATTGGAAAGACAGAACCAGGTATTGTTCTCTTCGCTGCGGGAATATAATCTTGCCTATGGCATCAGCCGGAAATTGCTCGATGGATTGAATAAAGAAGTGGTGATCATGCATCCGGGCCCGATCAACCGCGGAGTAGAGCTGGACAGCGATGTGGCCGATAGCAAACAATCCATTATCTTACAGCAGGTGGAGAATGGTGTGGCGGTGAGAATGGCGGTGTTGTACCTGCTTTCCAATCGAAGCGCTAATTAATTTTTGATTTTAGGATTTAGATTTTAGGTTTGAGCGGCCGTCAATCTAAGATCCAAAATCAAAAAACTAAAATCATTTTCATGCGTATCTGTTTATTTCCCGGCACCTTCGATCCCGTTACTCTCGGTCATGTCGATATTATCAACAGGGCATTGCCTTTGTTTGATAAGATCGTTGTGGGTATCGGACTGAATGCGGCAAAAGCGCCGATGTTCAGCCCCGAACAAAGAGTGAAATGGATCAAAGAGATCTATAAAGATGAAGAAAGAGTGGAGGGTGCAGTCTATGAAGGATTGACGATAGATTTCTGTAAAAAGATAGATGCTCATTTTATTTTGCGTGGTATCCGTTACGTCAGCGATTTTGAATATGAAAAAACAATTGCAGATGCCAATCGTACATTGGACCGTACGATCGAAACGATATTCCTGACAGGCGAACCAAAGTACACTTCTGTTGCTTCCACCATTGTAAGAGATATCATCCGGAATGGGGGAGATGCAAGTCCCTTCCTTCCTGAAATTGTGTTTCAATCATTGCCTAAATAATAAGCATGACCATTTGGTTTGACAAAGATCTGTCGCTGGAAAAACTCCGGCCGTTGGGCAAAGGCACGATGGCTGAATACATCGGCATTGAATGGGTGGAGATCGGTAATAATTTTCTCAAGGCAAAAATGCCTGTCGATCATCGCACCAACCAGCCTTATGGGCTTTTACATGGCGGAGCTTCCTGTGTATTGGCGGAAACGATCGGCAGTGTGGCTTCTGCGATGGTGATCGATCATAACAGGTATCAATGCGTCGGGTTGGAGATAAATGCCAATCATGTGCATAGTGCTACCAGCGGATACGTAACTGGCATGGCTTTTCCGTTACATCTCGGCCGGTCTACTCATGTATGGGATATCAAGATCTTTAATGAGAATGATAAGCTGGTCTGTGTGAGCAGGCTGACGATCGCTATTATCGAGAAAAAAGATTTTACAAAACCGAGATCGCTATAAGGTCAAAACGTGAGATGTGAAAAGTGAAACGCCTCCCAAGCTATATGCGTTTGACGTTTGACGTCTCACGTTTCACCATAAATTTTCAGCACATCAACCACAGAAGGAAAGGAATTGCTTAGATATTTTTCCAGTTCATTTGGTTTTACCCATTTTATTTCCTGTATGCCTTCCGTGGTTTGCGGTATCAATGTTTGCTGACCATTTACCTGCATAGTGTACCAATGAGATTCTTTGAGAATGAAGCGGGAGCCTTCATGATAGGTATGATAAGTGATCATCAGCGGGGATAATAGTTGTACATCTTTCAATCCTGTTTCTTCTTCTACCTCACGAACCGCACAATCTTCCAGTTTTTCTCCTTTATCAAGTTTGCCCTTCGGCAGGTCCCATTTTCCTCTCCGGAACATGATCAATATCTCTTTATTCTCATTCTGTACCAATCCACCGCCGGCCTGGACAAGCGTGAATTTTTTGAAGAAAGCTTTTTGCAAGGCAGCAAGATCCTCATGATAGAATACACCGGCATGTACAGCCGTTTGTTCCATTTCATGGATCATTGTTTTAACCGTATGCGTATTCAATTCATCAATGAAAACAGCATCATCATGATGGATATATGGCTGAATGGTCGCATCTACGGCGTCGCAGAGGAAGAGAGGTTTGTCGCTAAAATATATTTTAATGTACATGATGTTTTGTTTAATGTTCAATGCTCAATACTCAATGTTCAATTCTCAGTTGAGGTTATCATTGGGCATTTGCCGTTGAATATTGAGCATTGAACATTTTCTTTCTGCCTGTATCTTCGTTCTTATGAATGACGCCAAAGCAGTAGCTGAAAAGCTCCTTCAAGTTAATGCCATTAAATTAAATCCTGAAAACCCCTTTACATGGGCCAGCGGGTGGAAGAGCCCGATCTATTGTGATAACAGGAAAGTGCTTTCTTTTCCCTTTATCCGTGATTTCATTAAGTCAGAGATGTGTAATGTGATCTTTGAAAAATTTCCGGAGGCGGAGATGCTTGCCGGCGTGGCTACAGCGGGTATTGCATGGGGAGCTATGGCAGCCGATCAATTGAAATTGCCGTATGTATATGTTCGGCCCAAACCCAAAGAACATGGATTGGGCAATCAAATAGAAGGTTATTATGAAAAAGGTCAGAAAGCGGTGGTGATCGAAGACCTTATTTCCACTGGTAAAAGCAGCCTGCAGGTGGTGGATGTGTTGAAAGAAGCAGGTGTGGAAGTGATCGGGATGGTATCCATTTTTACTTATGGTTTTACGGTTGCAACCGAAGCCTTTAATAAAGCATCATTGACCTATTATTCGTTGACGGATTACCCGGCGCTGATCAGCCTGGCTATAGAAAAAGGAATTGTTTCAGCCGGGCAGCAGGAAGTTTTGTTAAAGTGGCGGGATGATCCGGGAGGTTGGGGTGGCGTTTTGTAATTTGGACCATGGTGTAAAGGAAACTCATTAAAATATATTTGCAATGAAAAAGATATTAGCGGTGCTTGCTGTTTCATTAGTAACATTTGCAGCAAAAGCACAGACAAAACCTGTTCTTACTGCAGTTATTAAAACTCCCAATGCGCTTTGCCAGGTTTGTAAAGAAAGAATAGAGGGGCAATTAAAGCGGTATGACGGTGTTTCCGAAGCGACCGTGAATTTTAAAAAAGGTGAGACCAAAGTAAAATACATTACCGACAGGATCAATATTGAAGAGATCAAAGCCATCATTGCCAATTGTGGTTATGATGCAGATGATGTGCTCGCAGCTGAAGATGCTTATAGCCGCCTCCCAAAATCCTGTAAGAAATTTGAAGATGGGGGAGGACACCCGAAGCCGAAGCCGCCGGTAGTTCCGCCACCTCAGCAGCGATAGGTTCAAAGGTTCAAAAGTTTAAGGGTTTAAAAGTTGGGTCTCCGATGATCGAAGATTCTTTGCATAGCACGATAACCTTGAACCATTGAACTATTAAACCTTTAAACTATTTCAGCAGCTCACTCAATTTCTCTTTCCCCTCATATTTGATCGGGTAGTTGATGGTTAAAATGCTTTTACTGACCCGGGCATTGCCTTCGACTTTTATCGTTACTTCTTTATCCGACATTGCCTTGGCCATATTTTCCACGAAATACCTCATATCGAGCTGCAATTTTAAAGGCAGGCGGAAATCAGCGTTGGCAGGTATGCGGATCAGCGTATCAAGAACAAATTGACCAAGCGGGTTACCATCCACCCAGGCAGTCCCTTCGGCTCTTTTTAATTTGGCCCGGGTATTATTGGGATTGAAATAACGGAGTTCGAGATTGAGGGCAGACTGTCTCAGGCCAAGCTTTTCAACCTTGACATTTTCGATAGCAACAAGCTCTGGATCTTTAAATGAACAGGAGTTATAAAAGATCCAGCCGGCGATGACCAATAAAGAGGGGAGGATATGTTTTTTCATGGGCACCAATATGACGCCCCGGCAATTCTATTGTAACATTTTAAATCATAAAAAAACGGGGTCATCTGCTAAGCTACTTAGTTATTCCTAAAAATCGAATGCGTTTTATCCTGGCTAAATGAAGGAGATTGAAAATTTGGCTTAACTACTCTTTATTTCAGACGGTTATAAAATATGTTTCAATAAAAATCTTCAAATATTTCGAATGAGAAAACGTTCAATTACTTATTTTTTCCAAGACTTAAACAAAAGCAAATCTACTTTTCCTATAAGTTGAAACACAGTGTAGATATACTGCATCAGCGTTAATTTTTGTTTAATTGGAAGGATGTATAATGATTTTTTTCTGCATCTCGGTAACTTAGGATACCACATTTCAAAATTTATAAACCTTTAAACCTCCTGTTTATGAAAAAACTCCTCGCTCTTTTGAGCCTCTTCATTTCTATTATTTCATTTGGTCAATTGGAAAATGCGAATTGGTGTTTTGCCCTGAATACGGGTGTTAGTTTTTTACCCTCCCCGGCAGGTATCAGCTCGCAGATCAGTAATGGTAATCCCGGTAGTTCCATGACATGTGCATCTGTAAGTGATGCCAGCGGGCAGTTGCTTTTTTACACGGATGGTATCAATGTTTGGAACGGAGGAAACAATACCATCATGACAAATGGCACGGGACTTTATGGGGGTAATGTGCCGCATGCTCAAAATGTAGTAATAGCACCTAAACCAAGCAATCCGGGTATCTATTACATATTCTCTTTTTCCTATCCCAAAACCAAAGGCTTTGCCAATCCACCGGGGCGCGGCGGCTTTCATTATTCAGTGGTAGATATGACTCTGGGACCTTCCAATGGGATTGTAACATTTAAGAATATTAGTATGAATAATGAATTTGGTGCTCCGATCGATTATGCTTTTACATCACAGGGAGGCACGAATCAATTGGCGATGGGAACGAAAATGACGACGACTTTGCATCATGACCAGAATGGAATATGGGTGGTTGCTTTCCTTCGGTTTAATAATACTTGCAATCTGTCACAGGTTACGAGGTATGCATATTCCTACCTGATCAGGCCAGGTGGAATAAGCGGCGTTCCCGATGGTACATCTCCAGGCCCAACTAATACAAATCCTTTTGCATTAGATAACCTCAATTACTATCAAAATAGTTGTTTCTTACCGGGGGTAATGAAGATCTCTCCCGATGGACATTGGCTTGCTGATGCTGAAGCGCACATGAATTTATATTCTTTTAATGATCAAACCGGCGCCGTGGCGTTTAACAACACTATCTATACTGCTTTTTCTCATCCTGGTGGTGGGGCGGGTATTGGAACAGAATTTTCTCCCAATAGCGGGTTACTTTATTTCAGCCTGTATAATATTGACGAGGTTATTCAATATGAAATAGCTACAGGGCAATCAACTACAATTTCAGTTCCTGTTCCGGCTGGTATGCAACTGGCAATAGACAATAAGTTATATCTTATAGCAGGTGGAAATCTGCAATATACGGACTGGCTTAGCGTGATACCCAATCCGAATGTCCAGGGATCAGGTTGTGGTTTCGTGGGGCAAAGCGTTTCTCTTTCTCCAAACACACATGCTTATACGTTACCACAATGGATCCATAAAACCCAGACAGTTATTCCGCCAACCGGTCCATGGGTTTGGATGCATGGAGATAATACACCGGATCAACCGGGAAGTTATGGAACAATGGGAGTCTCTTCTCCAACGAATAAACCATCCGCTAGATATGACGCTGCTACATGGACAGATAATAACAATGTCTTCTGGATGTTTGGAGGTGCAAAATCTCCAACTGAAATGTATAACGATCTGTGGAAGTATGAGAATGGAGGTTGGGTCTGGGTAAGAGGTACCAATTTAGTAAGCCAGACCGGTATCTATGGTACGCTCGGCGTACCTGATGGTACAAGTCAGCCCGGAGCAAGATGTGCTGCATCTACCTGGTTTCAAACCGATGCTTCCGGCCGGTATATATGGTTGTACGGAGGTTGGACCAGTACAGGAGGTAATCCACCTCTCGATAAACACAACGATCTGTGGAAATTTAACCTGGATACGAAAGAATGGACATGGGTAAGCGGAAGCAGTTCTTTGAATCAATATGCTGTTTACGGAACAAAGAATGTTCCTTCTCCATCCAACAGGCCCGGCGCAAAAGGCGGACATAGTTCATGGATAATTGATAACAGTGGTAATAGTGATTACTTGTACATGTTTGGAGGCGATGGCCTCAGCACTATGTATGGGGGACTCCAGAATGATCTCTGGCGCTTCAGTGTTAGTTCGGGGCAATGGACATGGGTTCATGGAGAAGATAATACCATCAATCCTTCTACGATATTAGGTGTCTATCAAACATACCAGAGTGAAGATCCTGCTAACCGGCCGGGATCCCGGGGCGGAAGCATTACATGGACAGATGGAACCAATCTTTGGTTATTCAGCGGGATCGGAGCAGGCGCTTCTACCTATGGACATCTTAACGACCTATGGGTATTCAATGCAAATTCCGGCAACTGGATGTGGGTAGGAGGAAGTAGTTCTGTCGATCAATATGGAACATACGGTACCCAGGGAACTGCTTCAGTAAACAATATACCGGGTGGAAGATCCCATTCGATCAGCTGGAAAACTAATGATGGAAAGTTTTGGTTACTCGGCGGGTTCGGCTTTAGCCAGACTTCTAGTGGGGAACATAATGATCTGTGGAAATTCAATCCTTCAACATACGAATGGACCTGGGTTGATGGAAGTAATACAAGTACCGCTGCTCCGTCACACGGTACGCTGCAGGTTCCTGCTCTAACCAATAATCCCGGCGGAAGATCCCGTGCCAGCGCATGGGTTAATAGCTCGAATAATGTACTATGGCTTTTTGGTGGGGTCCGTTATGCTTCCCCGGCCGGTAATTACAATGATCTTTGGAAATATACAGGCGCATGTTCTGCTAATTGCAGACAGGGAGCACAGACACAAGTTCAAACACCTGTTACTGTTGTTCCGTTAAATACCATTAAGCTTGCTGTCAATCCTAACCCCGTAAGAGCTGCCTTATCATTATCGATCCTTAAGAATGATAAACGCAGTTTTGCTGTGTATGCAGCAAGTATCGCAGATCAGAGCGGGAATATTGTTTGGCGCAATGATAAGTTTACAGGCAATACAATTGATGTATCAAGTCTAAAGACCGGTATTTATTTTATAACTGTGATAGGTGAAAAAGGAGAGAAGGGATCGACTGTATTCTTTAAGCTGTAACAGGTTAACGTAGTTCTTTAAATAATTATGCCCGGCAGGTAAACTATTGGACTGGTCACCGGTCAATGGTCAGGGTTTTTCGGACGTTTTAAATACATTCGTCAATCGAACCAAGGCCACTGACAATGAGAAAGCTTCTCCTGCCGGGCATTTTTCTGCTTGCTATATTTTATGGCCTTACTTCTTATTCCCAGGATTTTTCCAATAAAGGCAAAGACTTTTGGGTGGGTTACGGTTCTCACTGCGATATGTATAATGCCAACGGCACGATGAATACCACAGGCGGTGCCCAGGACATGGTATTATATTTTGCTACGGAAAGAATTACCAATGTGACTGTTTCTATTCCGACGATCGGTTACACCCAAACCTATTCCAATATCGCTGCCAATACGATCTTCGAAACACCTATCATTCCAAAAAGCGGCTCTAATGATGCACGTCTTGGCACCGAGGGAACTTTGAACAAAGGCATACATATTGTCAGCGACCAGCCAATCGTTGCATATGCGCATATATACAATGGAGCAAGATCCGGGGCTACTCTCTTATTTCCTACCAATACACTTGGAAAAGAATATTATTCCCTCAATCTAAGTCAATATGCTAACCAGAATTATTCGTATTGCTGGTTTTATGTGGTAGCCACCGATACAGGTACAACTTCCATCCAGGTAACGCCGAGTGCCAATACCCAAACCATGACCGCAGGTACAACCTATACGTATAATTTGACACAGGGACAGGTTTTTAATGCACTGGGTTCAATTACCGGCGTCAATGGTGTTGATCTCACAGGATCGAAGATCGTTAGTGTTGCAAGTGCCGGCGGAGGATGTAAACGCATCGCTGTTTTCTCCGGTAGCGGTAAAATAAGCCTGAGCTGTCCAATAGGTTCAGGAGGATCAGCTGATAATTATATTATCCAGTCATTACCCAAAACAGCATGGGGTAAAAACTATTTGACTGTACCAACCGCGGGCATGCCTTTCAACTATTACCGGGTCGCAGTCTCGGATCCTTCTGCCGTAGTGCAATTGAACGGAGTAACATTGACAGGTCTTATCAATAATTTTTATTACCAGATCCCTGCCACCAACCAGCCGAGTTCTATCCAGTCGGATAAACCCATCATGGTGGCCCAATATATTACCAGTACGGGTGTATGCGGCAATAATGTAGGTATTCCCGCCAATGAAGGTGATCCTGAAATAATCTATCTCAGTTCTATCGAACAGAATATTTCAAATGTATTGGTCAATGCTACTCCTCATTTTGCCATTAACGAACATTTTGTAAGTGTATTAGTGCCAAATGGGGGAACAGGTGTGAGCTCATTTCGATTGGATGGGGCAATTCCATCCGGCAGCTTTGTGGTACATCCGCAAAATCCTGCCTATTCATACCTGCAGCAGGCAGTAAGTGTTGGCACGCATACATTGGTGTCTGATTCAGGATTCAATGCAACGGCATATGGCTATGGCAATGTGGAATCCTACGGTTATAATGCGGGGACAAATGTTCGGGATCTTTATCAATATGTAAGTATATATAATCAATATGCTACTGTTCCTTTCCCGGCTGGTTGCAGAAATTCACCATTGCAGTTTTCGATGACCTTTCCTTATCAACCCACAGAGATACGCTGGATATTCGGCCCGGCATTGAATGCAATGGGAGTAGCGGATGTTACACTGGGTCCATCACCAGCACCGGCATTTACGTCAACATCGGTAGTGAACGGAAGAACTTTGTATGAATACAAATTGCCGTTGTACTATACTATAACAGCTTCGGGAACCTATCCAATAAAGGTCATTGCATTCAATCCTACGCCGGATGGTTGCAGTGGTTTGCAGGAGATCAATTATGATCTGCAGATCTTTGATCCGCCGACAGCTGATTTTACTTATGCTGATGTTTGTATCGGGCAAACCATGTCATTCTTTGACAATTCCAATACAGGAGGTCGTCCTGTTATCAGCAGGCATTGGGATTTTGGAGATGCATCTACTTCTAATATCTATAACCCAACGCACCTGTATGCAGCTTCCGGTGCTTATACAGTAAAATATTCTTTAATAACAGATGTTGGTTGTTTATCCGATACAGCACAGCATATTGTTGCGGTAAATCCGCTACCGACGGCAGGTATCAGCGGATCAACTACTGTTTGTCAAAATTCAGCACTCGTCCCCATTGCTTTTCTCGGTGGAAATGGAACATCTCCTTATACATTTACCTATAATATCAATGGCGGATCAAATCAAACAGTGGTTTCAACCGGAACATTGGCCACTGTTATGCAGCCAACTACTTCACCAGGAACATTTACTTATAATCTCATAAGTGTACAGGATGCCAGCGCAACTTTATGTAGTCAGGCACAAACAGGCAGTGTGACAATAGTAATAAACCCTTTGCCAACAGCCTTTGTCAGCGGAACAGATACTGTGTGCCGTAATTCAACTCCTCCAATGATAGCATTTAGTGGTACGGGCGGCACCACTCCTTATACATTTACCTATAATATCAATGGCGGATCCAACCAAACCATCATATCAGTGGGAAGCGTTGCAGCCATTTCAGTTCCAACAAATGTTGCCGGAATATTTACCTATAATCTTGTAAGCGTACAGGATGCCAGTTCTACATTATGCAGCCAGTCACAAACAGGCAGCGCTACAATTACTGTGATGGAGCCACCTACAGCTACTGTTTCGGGTAGCATTGAAGTATGTCAGAATTCTCCTCAGCCAGCTATTACATTTACGGCAACAGGGGGTGGCCCGCCTTATCAATTCATTTACACTATCAATGGAAGCTTTCCACTGTATTTCTTAAACTCACCAACCAACACAGCCACAGTATCTGTACCCACTAATGTTGTGGGAACTTTTACATACGATCTTCAGAATGTTGGTTATGGCAGCCCGATCGTTTGTGCACAACCATTTGCCGGCGTAGCAACGGTAATTGTACATCCATTACCTACCAGCAATTTTAGTTTCAATACACCTTCTTGTGCAACAAGAACGATCAGCTTCCATGATCTTTCTGTACCCAATGCCGGGAATATCATTTCATGGCAATGGGATTTTGGCGATGGCTCACCTGTCATTACTATCAACGCACCTTCTAACCCGGATATAACACACAGCTTTGCAGCAGCAGGCACTTACAATGTAACGCTGACCACTACTACAGACAAAGGTTGTATCAGCATTACCCCGCCACAACAAGTAGTGATACGTCCAAGACCACTGGCCGGTTATATTGCTCCCGAAGTTTGCTTGAGTGATACTTATGCTCAATTCATCGATACGAGCAGTGTGGCAGCACCTGATGCGATCGTTGCATGGCAATGGAATTTTGGTGACCCGGGTAGTGGGCCATTGAATACATCAACATTACAAAACCCGCAACATAGTTATACAGCAACTGGTCCTTATAATGCGCAACTTATTGTTACAAGTAATAATGGTTGTAAGGATACTCTCCTGCAGGCATTGTATGTGAATGGAAGTTTTCCTGCGGCTAACTTCCTTGTTCCAAATCCAACGATGCTTTGTGCAAATGATTCAGTAGCGATCACAGACGCATCTACTGTATTCCCGGGTTTTATTACAAAAGTTGAGATCTATTGGGACAATGTGGGACAACCTGCTGTTTTTGATATTGATAATTTCCCTGCCCCCGGTAAAATGTACAAACATTTATACCCGAATTTTCAATCACCGCTGACAAAAGTATATACGATACGTTATAGGGCTTATTCGGGAGGAGTTTGTGTGAATGATAAGATCAGCAATATCACCGTGAATGCAGCGCCATTGGTGCAGTTCAATAATATGCCGAATATTTGTTTGGATGCAGTTCCCTATCAAATAACCCAGGGAAGTGAAATAGGAGGGGTGCCGGGCAGCGGTGTATACAGTGGTCCCGGAACAAGTCCCGGTGGTTTATTCGATCCGGCGATAGCAGGTCCGGGTATTCATACCATTCTTTACACATTTACTTCGGCAACGGGAGGATGTGTTGATACAATGTCTAACACAATTCTTGTTTATGATCCGCCATTGGCCAACTTCAGTTATTCATCGCCTGATTGCGAAACAAAAGCAGTAACATTCACTGATAATTCAGTGCCGTCTGTTGGGACATTGACAACATGGACATGGGATTTTGGAGATGGTACACCACTGGTTGTAAGAAATAATAACTTACCATTCCCGCATGTATTCACTGTATGGGGTGTATACCAGGTTAAATTATTTGTAACGACGAGCAATGGTTGTAAGAGTGTGGTGAAAACAATTCCGGTTACTATTCATCCGCAGCCAAAACCAAATTTCAGCATTCCGGCCACTGCTTGTTTACCAAATGCTACTGTTGCCTTCGGCGATCTTTCCACTATTGCGGACGGAACACAGGCCAGCTTTACTTACCTCTGGGATTTTGGCGATCCGGCAAGCGGCCCATTGAATACATCGACATTGGCAGATCCATCACATATCTATACAACTGTTGGTCCATTCAATGTGAACCTGCAGGTAACAAGCGGCAATGGTTGTGTGCATGATACTACGATCGTATTGAATACCGTTCACCCGCAGCCACTGGCATCATTCACTGTAGATAAAGTGGATGTATGTATCGGCGGCAGGATAGTGTTTACCAATACGAGTAACCCGATGGATGGTTTTCCAACACAATACAACTGGACAATGGGAGATGGTAATGTGATGAGCCTGCCAACATTTAGTTATGTCTATAGCAATCTTGGTAATTATGATGTAAGTCTTTTCATTTTTAATAATCATGGTTGCCGGAGTACGACCTATACAAAAACTGTTTCGGTGAATCCTTATCCGCCGGTGAATGCAGGTCCGGATAAATTTGTATTGCAGGGCGGACAAGTAACATTGACGCCGGTATTAACAGCGACTATGCCAGTGACATATCAATGGACGCCATCACAGTATTTGAACAATGCGACCATCCCCAATGCGATCGCATCACCTCCCGATGATATCACGTATACGTTAAGAATTACAACGGATAAAGGATGCAGTGCAACGGATAATGTATTCATCAAAGTGCTGAAGCTGCCGGCCATCCCGAATATCTTCAGTCCGAATAGCGATGGCATGCATGATACCTGGGTGATCGATTATCTCGACAGCTACCCGGGTTGTACGGTCGATATTTTCAACCGTTATGGTCAGAAGATCTGGCATTCGGAAGGTTATGCCAATCCATGGGATGGAACGATCAACGGCAGGCCCGTTCCGGTAGGAACATATTATTATATCGTCAGCCCAAAGAACGGGAGAAAACAGATGGCGGGTTATGTTGATATAATACGATAAGTTAAGGCATAAGGCACACGGAACAAGGCATAAGAAACAGCTTTACGATAGATCAGGACAACTCCTGTTTTCGGGCTCTCTTGTGCCTTGCGCCTTGTACCTTGTGCCTTACCATAAATCATTCATTCCCGTATAAATACGGCCGCTTGATAAGAGTTAACTAATTGCCCAGAATGTTGATAATTCCTTATATTTTCAGAATGTTTTTGTTAAATTCGTGGCCTCTTTCTTCACACTTCAGGACATTGGCAAATGAGAAAACTTTACCTACTAAGTACCCTTGTACTAGCATTGCTATTTAGCAGCAGATCGAACGCCCAGGATTTTTCCAATAAAGGAAAAGAATTCTGGCTGGCGTATTGTTATCATGTGGGAATGATCCAGACCGGAGGTGGAACACCGGTCATGACCGTTTATCTTACTTCTGATATAACCACTACTTACACCGTCGAAATTTATGGTGTAACTGTATTGGCCAGCGGAACGATCTTTCCTAACCAGGTTATCCCTGTAACTATTCCAAACGCATACTGGTGCAGTGTGAACGGTCTTCTGCAAAACAGAACGGTGCATGTCACTGCTGCCAAGCCGATCGTTGTATATTCTTTTATTACCAGGAATACTGCCAGCGCTGCCACTCTATGTTTGCCGACTAACGTGTTGGGCAAGGATTATATGGCAACAAATTTTACACAGGTATCCAATGAAGCTAATTCCAATTCTTATATTACTATAATAGCTGTGGAGGACAATACAAATGTGGAGATCACTCCGACAGCCAATACCTCTAATGGATGGCCTCCTGGCGTTACACAAACTATCACGCTCAATAAAGGCGAGATATACCAGGTGCTTGGAGCTGTTCTCGGCGGAGGGGGCCCGGTTTTTACCGGGGAAGATCTTTCGGGTACAACTGTCAAATCAGTTGCATCAGCCTCGGGGGGCTGTAAAAAAATAGCGGTATTCTCAGGAAGCGGTAAGATGAATATTGGTTGTTCTAACGGAAGCTCTGATAATCTTTACCAACAGTTATATGCGATCTCTACCTGGGGTAAAAAATACCTGACAGCACCCAGTGTCAGCAGACCCAATAATTATTACAGGGTGTATCGCAGCACACCTGGCGCCAATGTGTATGTCAATGGAGTATTGATCCCGGCAGGATCATTTACAAATGAGTATTATACTTTTTTCAATAATACACCTAACCTGATCGAAGCGGATCGCCCGATAGCTGTTTCCCAATATTTCACATCACAGGGCTGTGCGGGTAATGCTGGTATCTATGATCCTGATATGATCGTATTGAGCCCGGTTGAACAGAACATCAAGAATGTTACATTGGTCAACTCACCTTTAACGGTTGCCGGTACCCACCAGCATAATTTGCACGTGATCATGAAGAATAGTGGGACAGCACAAAGTTCTTTCCGGTTTGATGGTGCAATTCCCGGTGCTCCCTGGATAGTTCATCCACAAGATGCCAATTATTCTTACTTATATCTACCAAACGTAGCAGCAGGAAACCATACACTGGTATCTGATTCAGGTTTCAATGCCCTTGCATATGGTTATGGCGCTAATGAAACTTACGGATATTCTGCTGGTGCCAATGTAAGAGACCTTTACCAACAGATCGGTGTAACCAGCCAATATGGTATTGAGGCCACACCTTCTGTATGTGTTGGTACAGCGTTTAAATTCAAAGTGTCATTACCTTATTGTGCTGATTCTATAAAATGGGATCTGAGTACCTTACCTGGTCCTCCGCCTCAGCCTCCAACACAGATATATTCACCGGCATGTACAGGATATGATTCAACAACAACTGTTAACGGCATACCTATCTATTGGTATTCTTTGCCGGGAACTTATACCGTCAATACAGCCGGAAGTTATCCAATCACTATTACGACCTATTCGGGTGCATTAACAACCTGCGGTTCGGAACAGGATATAGATTTTGACCTCACAGTTTATGATCCGCCGGTCATTGACTTTACTTATACAGGAGGCGAGTGCGTTGCAGTGCCTGTTGTATTTACCGATGCTACAACTACACCACGTCCGAGTTATATATGGAACTGGGATTTTGGCGATCCCGGTAGTGGCGCTGCTAATACTTCCAATCTGCAAAACCCATCGCATACTTTCTCTGCACCGGGTACATATACCGTGAGTTTTTATACTATCACTACACCGGGTTGTGTGGGTACGCCAAAACAAAAAACAATTACGATCCAGCCATTGCCATCAGCAACATTAACTGCTTCGGCAACTAATGTATGCGTGGGTGCTGTTGCGGATGTTACATTCAACGGTACAGGCGGCACAGCACCATATACATATTACTATACAATGACACCCGGTGGACCTGCATCAATTAACGGTGGTGCATCTGTATCTATTCCTGTTAATACAGCAACACCGGGACCTATTACTTTTACATTGGATAGTATAAGAAATGTTGGATCCACTTTATGTGTTAAGACCATTACAGGGCAATCAGTAACTATCACTGTTGTCGGAAACGCTACTGCTAATCTTACATCTGCGCCCGGCACGGATAATCAAACGGTCTGTATCAATAGCGCTATCACAAACATTACTTATGCTATTGGCGGAAGTGGAACCGGTGCATCGATCACAGCAGGAGGATTACCTGCGGGTGTGACAGGTAATTATAGTGGGGGAGTGTTTACCATCAGCGGTACACCGACTGGTCCTGCCGGTGTATATAATTTTACAGTTGGAACAAGCGGGCCATGTGGTAATGTAACACAGAATGCTTCGATAACTGTTACAGGTAATGCAACATTGAATCTTACTTCTGCTCCCGGCAGCAATACGCAAACAGTATGTATGGGTAACTCGCTTTCCAATATCACTTATTCAATTGGTGGTAGCGGAACAGGAGCAACTATTACAGCCGGATCTTTACCTGCAGGTGTGAGTGGTGTTTTCAGCGCCGGTGTATTCACGATTAGTGGCACACCATCTGCCAGCGGTGTATTCAATTATACAGTAGGTACGACCGGTCCTTGCGGAAATACTACACTGACCGGAACAATAACTGTTACTTCCGATGCAACACTGAATTTAACTTCAGCGCCGGGTAGCAATAACCAGACATTATGTATCAATAATGCGATCGCCAATATCACTTATTCTATAGGTGGAAGCGGAACGGGTGCATCGATCACCGCAGGTTCATTGCCGGCGGGAGTTACAGGAACATTCAGTGGCGGTGTATTCACTATCACTGGAACACCAACAGCTGCGGGTACATTCAACTATACAGTTGGAACAGCAGGTCCTTGCGGTAATCCAACACTGACCGGAACGATAACGGTAAATCCGAATGCAACATTGAATCTAACATCAGCACCTGGCAGCAATGCACAGACTGTATGTATCAACAATGCAATCGGCAATATCACCTATGCAGTAGCAGGAGGAGGAACCGGTGCGTCTATTACAGCAGGATCATTACCGGCAGGTGTTACCGGATCATATAGTGGTGGCGTATTTACTATCACAGGTACACCTACAGCAAGTGGTACATTCAATTATACAGTTGGTACAACAGGACCCTGTGTGAATACTACTTTAACCGGATCGATAACTGTTACGGCGAATTCAACACTGACCTTATCATCAGCGCCCGGAACCAATAACCAATCGATCTGTGTCAATAATGCGATCACCAATATCACGTATGCTATCGGTGGTAGTGGAACAGGTGCATCTATTACAGCAGGATCCCTGCCTCCGGGGGTTACCGGAACATATAGCGGCGGCGTATTCACGATCAGTGGTACACCGACAGCAGGCGGTACATTCAACTTTACAGTTGGATCAGCAGGTCCATGTAACAATCCAACATTAACAGGAACAATAACTGTTACACCGAATCCTTCACTGAGTTTGACATCAGCGCCGGGCAGTAACATACAAACAGTGTGTTTGAGCAATGCGATCACTACCATCACTTACTCTGTCGCAGGAGGAGCAACGGGCGCATCTATTACTGCTGGTTCATTGCCGGCAGGTGTTACGGGAACTTATAGTGGCGGTGTATTTACCATTGCTGGTACTCCATCGGCTTCCGGTACATTCAACTTTACTGTAGGTACAACCGGACCTTGTGTAAATACTTCATTGACCGGAACAATAACCGTTACAGGTAATGCAACACTGAACCTGACATCCGCACCGGGCAGCAATACACAAACACTATGTATCAATAATTCGATCACCAACATCACGTATAGTGTTGGCGGAAGCGGAACAGGTGCATCCATTACAGCAGGAGCGTTACCTGCAGGTGTTACCGGAACATTTAGCGGCGGTGTCTTTACCATCAGCGGCACACCAAGTGCAAGCGGTACATTCAACTTTACTGTTGGAACCGCGGGCCCATGCGTCAACCCAACATTGACCGGATCTATTACTGTTACTGCCAACTCAACATTGAATTTGACATCAGCTCCGGGCAGCAATGTCCAAAGCGTATGTATCAATAATGCGATCGGCAATATCACTTATGCAGTAGCCGGAGGAGGAACAGGTGCATCTATTACTGCCGGATCTTTGCCTGCAGGCGTTACAGGAACATATAGCGGCGGAGTGTTTACCATCACCGGTACTCCAACAGCTGCGGGTACATTTAATTTTACAGTTAGCACTACAGGTCCATGCGTAAATGCTTCATTGACCGGAACAATAACAGTTACGGCCACTTCTACATTGAGTTTGTCCTCTGCACCGGGTAGTAATACACAAACAGTATGTATCAATAATGCGATCACAAATATCACGTATAATGTTGGCGGAAGTGCAACAGGTGCATCGATCACCGCAGGTGGATTACCTGCAGGTGTTACCGGCACATACAGTGGCGGCGTGTTTACGATCAGCGGTACACCCACTACCAGTGGTACGTTCAACTTTACTGTTGGAACGGCGGGGCCTTGCAGCAATCAAACATTAACCGGATCTATCACCGTTACTGCTAACTCGACATTGAATCTGACATCAGCACCGGGAAGCAATGTGCAGACCGTATGTATCAATAATGCAATTGGCAATATCACTTATGCAATAGCCGGAGGCGGAACAGGCGCATCTATTACAGCCGGTTCATTACCTGCAGGTGTTACCGGGACATATAGCGGCGGCACATTTACCATCACTGGTACACCGACAGCTGCCGGCACGTTCAATTTTACAGTAGGTACAACAGGACCCTGTGTGAATACTTCACTCAACGGAACAATTACAGTTACGGCTGATGCTACGATGAGTTTAAGTTCAGCACCGGGAACTAATGTGCAAACACTTTGCGTTAATAATGCGATCACCAATATCACTTATAATATTGGTGGTAGCGGAACAGGCGCATCGATCACGGCAGGTTCATTGCCGGCAGGTGTTACCGGAACCTACAGCGGCGGCGTATTTACGATCAGTGGTACACCAACTGCTAACGGAACATTCAACTTTACTGTAGGAACAGCGGGACCTTGTAATAATCCTACATTGACAGGAAGTATCACTGTGAATGCAGACCATGCTATTACACGTACTTCAGCAGCTGCCACAACGAATCAAAATGTTTGTGTCAATACAGCGATCACCAATATCACTTATACGTTGAGCGGTGGTGCAACAGGCGCCAATGTGTCTGCAACTCTTCCGGCTGGTGTAACTAGTTCCATTGCCGGAAATACAATAACAATAAGTGGTACACCGACGGCAACCGGTACATTCAATTATAATATTACTACGACTGGTAACGGATGCGTGCAGGCTACTGCTTCAGGAACTATTAATGTTACTCCGGCTCATGCTTTAACATTGAGTTCGGGAGCAGGTACCGATAACCAGACAGTTTGTATCAACAATGCGATCACCAATATCACTTATACATTGAGTGGTGGTGCTAACAATGCGACCGTAACAGGTTTGCCAGCAGGTGTTACAAGTTCCGTAGCAGGAACTACAGTGACCATTAGCGGTACACCGACAGCTGCCTCTGCATCCCCAATTACTTATACGATCGTTACATCAGGTAACAGTTGTGCTACCGCAACCATTACCGGGAATATCAAAGTAGATTTCGATCATTCGATCACATTGAGCTCAGCGGCATCAACTACCAGTCAAACCGTATGTACCGACCGTGCAATGACACCGATCACTTATACACTAGGTGGCGGAGCAACAGGAGCAACGGTGACAGGCTTACCACCGGGTGTTACAAGTTCGGTGGCAGGAGGTACGCTGACAATACAAGGATCACCAACATCTGTTGCTGGTTCTCCGTATAACTATTCGATCACTACAACAGGTAACAGTTGCATCCAGGCAACAGCCAATGGTACAATGACCGTGTTACAAACACCAACTGTCACATTCAATCCTGTTGCAGGCATTTGCCAGGATGTACCATCATTTACTGTAACAGGTTCACCATCGAGCGGAGTGTTCTCTGGCCCTGGTATCAATGCCGGTGGCTTGTTTAATCCTTCAACAGCCGGTGCAGGTGATCATACGATCCGTTATACATATACAGCAGCCAATGGTTGTTCTAATTTCCAGGAACAGATCATATCGGTATATCCTTTACCCGTTGTAGATGCAGGACCTGACAGGGGAATGATCGAAGGCGGACAGATCACATTGATGCCGGTGATCACAGCTAATTTCCCTGTGACCTATTCATGGACACCGACGCAATACCTGAACAACCCGAATATCGCTAATACAATTGTGAGCAATATCCCGGACGACAGGACCTTTACACTGGTCGTTACTTCAGATCACGGATGCAGCGCCAGCGATAAAGTATTTGTCAAGTTGCTGAGGAGAGTGGAGATACCGAATATCTTCAGCCCGAATGGAGATGGAGTTCATGATACCTGGGTGATCCAATACCTGGAAAGTTATCCGGGTTGTACAGTCGATATCTTTAACCGTTACGGTCAGAAAATATATCATTCCGAAGGTTATTCAAAACCATGGGATGGTACTGTTAACGGAAAGCCAGTTCCTGTGGGTACCTATTATTATATTGTAAATCCGAAGAATGGCAGAAGCCAGATGTCGGGCTATGTGGATGTAATCCGTTAAGCAATGAAAAAGAAACTACTGCTATTTGTCCCCTTAGTGTGGGTGAGTTTGGGAGCGATGTCTCAGCAGAGGCCTCATTATACCCAGTACATTCTGAACAATTATATTCTTAATCCTGCATTGAGCGGGATCGAGAATTATGTAGATGTGAAGATCAGTACAAGAGACCAATGGACAGGATTGAACGGGGCTCCAAGAACCTCGTATATCAGTATCCAGGGTCCGATCGGCAAAGGAGATTATCGTACATCTTCCACTTCATTCGAAGTACCGGGAGAGAACCCAAGAGGAAAATATTATTGGGAAAATTATACAGCGGCCGAACCGCATCATGGTGTTGGTTTGACCGTTATCAATGACAGGACGGGAAGCTTCAATCGTCTTACAGCTAATCTCACCTACGCCTATCATCTTGGATTGAGTGCACAGACAAATTTTGCAGCAGGTTTTTCTGCCGGTATCACCAATGTTAGCCTGGACAGGAGCAAGACCGATTTCTCAGGTACAGGAGATACTTTTGATCCTGCTTTGGCTGGCTCAGTGAGTAAAGAGATCAATAAAATAAGACCCGATCTTGGTGTGGGCTTCTGGCTTTATTCAAAAAGCTATTTTGTTGGGCTGTCTGCACAACAGATCATTCCGCAAAAGCTAACGTTTACGGATGACGCGACATTCATCACTTCCGGAAGATTAGTACCGCATGTATTCTTTTCTGCCGGTTATCGTTTCCTGCTCACCGATGATATCAATATGATCCCTTCAGTGATGTTGAAATACGTTCAGAACTCATCCAAGAATGATTTTCAACCGGAAGGCAATATAAAGATGCAATACAGGGACCTTTTCTGGTTAGGTGGTAGCTATCGTTACCAGGATGGCTATGCAGCAATGGGAGGCATCAATATCGGCAATACATTCAATGTGGGTTATGCATATGATTTCACAACAACAGAATTGAATACCGTGAGCAAAGGAACACACGAGATCATGGTAGGATTTCTCATCAATAATAAGTACAGCGGCAAATGCCCACGATGCTGGTAAAAAATAGATCTGAGATCCATATGATATAAAAAGGAGGGAAGTTGGTTTCCTCCTTTTTTATTTTCATATGTTTCAAAAGGTTGATGCGTGGGGTACTTTATTCCCATTCATAAATTTTACAGTAAATCTTTCTCGATTTCTTCACTGAGTTTCTTTTTTTAAATAACTTCATCAACCCTACTTACGGCTCTATTTTTCTAACCAACTAATATGCTTACTATGCGTAACAGGATCCTGCTTTTTATTTTATCTATTCTATCTACAATTATTGTTGCAGCGCAGACCATTGTTACGGTGGGTGCGGCTTCAAGTACCAACAGCACTGCGGGTCCAACTACCAGTTCAACAGCGGGTGACAGAACTGAAAGACATACCTGTATCTACTCAGCAACTGAATTGACGGCTGCTGGCCTCACTGCCGGTGCCAGCTTGCTGAATATTGCGTGGGAAAAAACAGGTGTAGGTTATTATTATGATCAGAATCTTACGATCAGGATCTGGTTGAAACATAGTGCTACGACAACTTTTGCAGCTACACCCAATTTCGCAACAGAAACGGCTGCTGCAACGATGGTGTATCAAACCACAACCGGTACCATCCCGACAGCAACAGGATGGATCACTTTTCCATTCAATACCGGAGCCGCGGCATTTGTATGGGATGGAGTTCAACACCTGCAGGTGATCACAGAGATCATTCGTCCGACTGATTGGAGCGATGCAACTTTTTCATGGCGAACTATTACAAGCGTCACCAATGGAGCCGCAAACAGTAATGGAACGATAGCATCTCCCGGGACCATGTTGCGAACCGGCACAAGGCCACAGATACGTTTAGGCAGGGCTACTACAGGAAATGATGCAGCCCTGATCGGAATGCCTGCACCTGTTTCAGGAAATGCCGGCGTGCAGAATATAAATGTTCAACTGAGAAATACTGGTACTACAACTCTTACCAGTGCAAGCATTAGTTGGACAATAAATGCAGGAGCACCTACCGTTTTTCCATGGTCGGGTTCATTGGCACCGGGAGCTATAACAACAGTTACTGTCGGATCAAATTCATTTGCCGGAGGACCACATACCATACAGGCAACGGTGAGCAATCCTAATGGTTTGGCAGATGTTGATGCATCGAATAATACAGTGTCAAAGATAATATTGATATGCAGCCCGATGGCCGGTGCATACACGATCAATAAGACATTACCGACAGGAGGTGGCAACTTCAATAGCTTTACGGATCTTTCTTATTATTTATCCACTTGCGGTGTAAGCGGAAATGTAACGGCGACCGTGGCGGCAGGCACGGGTCCTTATCTTGAGCAAGTAGTATTTCAGAATATTCCTGGTATTGGTGCGGGTGCAACGGTAACGATACAGGGTAATGCTGAGACGATGACCACAGCTGCACCGATCATTCAAACAGGTTCCAATCCTAATCGTCATATCATCCGCCTTATCGGGTTACAGTATTTTACGGTGAATAATCTTCGTATTGATATGTTCACCGGCTCAACCGGTTTCATTGGTATCCATATACTCAATTCAGGAAATAATATTACGATCAGCAATTGTGTTGTCAATATGGGAGCAGCGACGAGCACTTTATTGGGCGCTTTTGTTGCCAATTCAGATCCTGCTGGTATCTTATTCCCGGGAGGAACATTTGACAACCTTCTTTTCACTGGCAATACGGTTACAGGAGGCGGATATGGCGTTGCAGTTAATGGTTTGGGATCCCCACTGGCAACCAATGTTGTGATCTCCAATAATAATTTCAATGATTTTAATTCCAATGGAGTTTACCTGAGAGAAACAAATGGCGCACATGTAAGAGATAATAATTTTGATAAAAGCGCCGGTAGTGTTTCTTCTACCAATGCTATCCAGTTGGCACAAGCTGCCAATATCAATGGCCGCATTTATAATAATAAAATAAAAATGACGCAGACCAATGGTGCTCTCGTCGGTATTTATCTTTTTGATGGCACAGGTCACAAGGTTTATAATAATCTTATTTATGATATTCGCTCAACAACCGGGAACGTAGAAGGCATACGAGTCAGAACGGGCGGTACGAATCCCGAGATCTATTTTAACACGATCTCTTTTGACAATGCTGCCGCCACAACCGGGACATTAAAAGGATTCAGGGAAGAGCTGAGTAATACAGGATCGATACTGCGAAACAATATTTTCAGCCTTACACAAACGACCAGCAATCTCAAACATGCGATCGAGCTGGGAACATTGACCGTTCCAACTTCTATCAACAGTAATTATAATGTCTTTTGGGTGCCGGGAGGAAATATCGCTTATCGCGGAACCTCGGTAACATACCCTACTGCATTGGTCATTCCAACCTTAGCAGCATGGCAGGCAGCAAGCGGGCAGGATGCAAATAGTTTTGAAACGAATCCGCAATTTCAATCAGTCACAAATCCTATTCCCACTTCCGGTGTGATCAATAACCAGGCACTAACAGGTCTGGGTGTAACAACAGATATAACGAATGCACCAAGAGGCGCTGCACCTGATCCCGGCGCTTATGAATTTGCACCACCTGCAGGTGATGCAGCCATCACTGATTTTATTTTGCCAACCATTCCTCATTGCGCAGGAACCCTGGTTGTAAAATTTGAATTGACCAATGCCGGTGCAGATCCATTGAATACGGTAACGATCAACTGGACAGTGAATGGTGTTCCTCAGCCTGTGGTCAACTGGGCTGGACCAACACTTGCAACAGGAGCATCTACTATTGTTACGTTAGGTACTGTTCCTATTTCTGCTAATACTTTGTATACGTTCAGTGCAACCACATCATTACCGAATGGAAATCCTGATGTAAATTCGTCGAACGACAATTTTACTTATACGGGATTCCGCCAGGGATTTGCGGGAACATATACAATAAATGGAGCAGCGCCGGCTTCCGTTACGAATTATCAAAGCTTCCAGTCGATCGCTAATGATCTTAATAAGTTTGGCGTATGCGGTGCTGTTATGATCAACGTAATGAACGGACCTTATACCGAACAAGTCGTTTTCAATACGATACCGGGAACAAGCGCTGCGAATCGTGTAACGTTGAATGGGAACAGTCAGGTATTACAATACAATCCAACGGTCGCCGCAACTGATCATATACTTCAGCTGAATGCTGTGAATTATATGATCGTTGAGAATCTTACGGTGAACAGCCTGCATGCTACACAGGGCAGGGGCATTCATATCACGAATGGCTCCTCCAAGCTGGCGATCAGGAATAATACAGTAAATGTTTCATTGACCAATAGTACATCGATCAGTTTTGGTATCATTATCTCGGGCCTGAACTGGTTGCTCGACGGATCATTATCAGATAGTGTTGTAATATCCGGCAATACTGTATCCGGAGGTTATTCTGCCATTCAATTATCAGGTGTGCATTGGACACAGCCATTGACAAGAATAACAGTAACGAATAATACGGTGCTTGACTGGTATGGCTTTGGTGTTTATTTATCCTATACCAATAATGCATTGGTCTCAGGTAATATCATACGTCGCCCGAACCGTACCAATTCCGGAAGCGATGCAGTAACACCTGCCGGCATCACGATACCTGCCGGTTCGACAGGGTTCATGCTTGATAAGAACCGGATCTATGATCTTCATTTGGGAATGCCGGGTACACCGACGATCAGTCGTGGTGTGTATCTAAGCGGAACCCCGACAGCTCCAACTTCGGGAACGATGCAAAACAATCTTATCTATGGTATGAATAATGACGGGGCGCAATATGGTATCCAGGATAATTCACAAACAGGGCCCATCAATATCTATCACAATACGATCGTACTGAACAATGCAAGCGGTGCAAGCACTTCCAATACGAATGCGATCAACATGTCGGCTTTCAGCACACAGACCGGAACAGATATACGCAATAATATCTTTGTAGTGACAAGAGCTGGTACCGGTATCAAGCGGATCATCGATGTGTCTGATGCGTCTTCCAGTTATGTTTCCAATTATAATATTTCATGGTTGAATGCACCGGGAGGTACACAGACCTATGGGCAAGTAGGAAGCACTACCTATAATACCTTTGCCAACTGGCAGGCTGGAACAGGAAAAGATGCGAATTCAATTTTTGTCGATCCTGCATTTGTCAATCCTCCGGCAGGAAACTTCACACCGGGCAATGCGATCTGTGACGGAGCCTTTATGAACACAACATCGGTAGGAGTAGTGGATGATATTCTTGGAACGGTTCGTAGTGCTAATCCCGATGCAGGCGCATTTGAATTTGCACCACCACCTTGTAACAGTGCCAATGGCGGTAGCATCAGCGCATCGGGAACATCATTCTGTACATCCGGCTCAGCTACATTGACCGGAACAGGTTTCTCTGCAGGAGCAGGAACATCTTATCAATGGCAATACTCCAATGATAATTTTGTTTCGAATGTAAATAACCTCGCAGGGCAAACCAATCCTTTCACTGCTACGACCGGTACGATCAATTCAACAACCTATTATAGATTGAGAGTGACTTGTTCTGCAGGACCTGTAACCAGTTATTCCAATATTATAACTATCCAGGTCAGCCAGCCTGTTTCTATTACAACACAGCCGCAATCACAAACGGTATGCACAGGAGCTTCGGTAACATTTACCGTTGTGGCCAGCAATGCAGTTTCCTATCAATGGTATAAAGGTGTTTCGCCGATCGCAGGTGCAACAGCTGCATCTTATACCATCAATAATGTAACAACCGGGGACGCCGGAAACTATTCTGTGGTTGTAAATGCAGGAGCGCCTTGTCCTGCTGTTACTTCCAATGCAGCTATATTGACAGTTCAGCAAACGGTTACTATTACCGGGCAACCTGCCAATCAAACAGTGTGTGCAGGAACCAATGTGACCTTTACAGTAACTGCAACAGGAAGCGGTACGTTAACGTATCAATGGAGAAAAGGCGGTACGAATATTTTCGGCGCCACTTCTTCCAGCTATACGCTCAATAATGTTGCAGCAGGTGATGCGGGTGTATATGATGTGATAGTAACAGGAACATGCGGATCTGTTACTTCAACACAAGCTACTTTAGTGGTGAATGCGACAGGTTCATGGACAGGACTTATCAGCCAGGACTGGAATACAGCAGGCAACTGGTGCGGTGGTGTTCCTACTTCAACAACAGATGTGATCATTCCATCTTCGGCGCCTAATATGCCGGCGTTGAATGGCGGTACAGGATCTGCCCGCAATATCACTATCAATGTGGGGGCAACATTGACCGTAGGTGCTTCGGGAATATTGAATATTTACGGTGACCTGGCAAGTAGCGGAATATTCAATTCTACATTGGGAAGCCTCTTTCCAGCACATTGGGATCCTAAGCTTAGAATTCCACGTGGACAAGTTGTCGC
>JADMIO011285576.1_pt1 | contig 99026 bp, 84 predicted proteins | sample 8958161 | NCBI WGS metagenome assembly JADMIO01 (sample SAMN16585339, study PRJNA669376) | soil metagenome | isolation source: Crop rotation soil | place: USA: Cullars Rotation, Alabama | collected 2011
GCGACAACTTGTCCACGTGGAATTCTAAGCTTAGGATCCCAATGTGCTGGAAAGTTTTAATGTGGAGCATGATTTGTGGAGTTTCTAGTTTCTGGTTTGTTGTTTGTTGTTTGTTGTTTTTCATGTGGCGAACTTTCCAACTTTTTTAACAGAATACCATGTGACTTTTACTCCTTCCTGTTCTTATGCTTCTGGAAATGCCGGAAAAATTTGTTTCACTTAAAAGGAGCTAACATGAATCACCAGAAATTTTATTGGAAAGGCATTTTGGCAATGGCCATTTTTTTGCTCGGTGCAATTTATTTGCAGGCACAAATTCCCGAAACTTTTTATCTCAAAGAAAATTCACGCAACCGAAAAGCAACGCCTTATGTGGGCGAACGTGAAGCGGATGTGATGTGGTCGAAACGCGTGTGGCGCACGATTGATTTGCGTGAAAAATTCAATCACCCGATGTATTATCCGGAAAGTCCAATCAACGACCGGAAAAGTTTGTTTGATGTGTTGAAGGAAGGAATTCTTTCGGGAGAAATTGATGCGTTCGACAATCCGTTTTTTGATGATGAATTCAAAGTGAAAATGACAAGAGCGGAAGAAAATAATTTGTTTTATTCCTGGGATTCCACCAATAGCGTTGAAAATCCGGAAGCGCCGGGAACATTTATCAATGCGCCGTTAATGACACCACTCGAATCGCATGACATTATTCAATATTGGGTGAAGGAAGATTGGTTTTTCGACAAGCAGCGTTCGGTAATGGATGTGCGCATCATTGGACTTTGTCCGCTGAAGACAAAAGAAGATCCCAACTCGGGTGCTGTGATTGGAGTGAGTCCGCTGTTCTGGGTTTATTTTCCGCAATGCAGAAATCTTTTTGCGCGCTCGGAAGTGTTCAATACTAAAAATGATGCGCAACGAAATACGTACGATGATCTTTTCATGAAACGCATGTTTGGCAGTTACATCCGTAAAGAATCGAATGTGATGGATCGCGATATCAATTCATACGCATTGGGAATTGATGCATTGTTGGAATCGGAACGTGTGAAGGACGATATTTTTAAGACAGAGCACGACGTGTGGCATTTCTAATGTCGTGTCTTTTGCGGACGAGCCCGGATAGGGATTCAGTTCTCTATTCGGGTTTCGTTTTTCAATTAATGATGTGCAGATTAATAATGAATAATTGTATTACGTGTGGAAAAAAACACGCCTGCCTGCCGAAAGAAAGGCCGCGCGACTGCAGGCAGGGAGGCACGGAGAAAAGATTGTAACTATTATTCACATGAAAGAAACATTATTAATTCTTTTGCGTGAGGGATAGTAGTGGAAAGCCCGGAGTGGGTGAAATTTATTTTCACGATTAACATGACGAGGACTTGTAACGGATAGCCCGACCCCGTGAAATAAACACTGCACGTTAATTCACGGAGATGCGGACAATTAAAATGCAGTGTTTACTTCACGGGGGCACGCCCAATTATTCATTATTAATCATCACATTATTAATTCTCTTCTGTATACGAAATTCTTTTTTCCGGCGTTTTAATGATAACAAACCCTTTCTCCCAAGGCATGTAACATTTTACTCCAGGCAAACTGAAAATTTATTTTTCAAAAAGGAGTAACATCATGTCTCGACCAAACCGAAAAGGGAAATTGCTTCTTGGCGTAATTGCAAAAGAAATTTCCATCGCCATCAAACTTTTTATTTTTCTCATCGCCTTATTTTTTGCTTTTCATTCTTCGGCGCAATGTTTTTCCTGCACGGGATATGACACAACCGGTCCGGGAAATATTTTACAGCCGGCGCGAAATCCAATTCCGTATCCTTATGTGCGGGAAGCGGATGTGATGTGGGCGAAACGAATTTGGAGAACGATTGACTTGCGCGAAAAATTAAATCATCCGCTTTATTATCCCGAAGAACCGCATAATGGATTAAAAAGTTTGTTCGATCTCATCAAGTGTGGTTTGCTCAATGGTTGCATTACTGCATTCGACAATCCTGCTTTTGACGATGAGTTTAAAGTGAAAATGACGGCTGAACAAGTTTCGAAATTGCTGATTGAAAAAGATTCGATTGATGTGGAAGATCCGAACAATCCGGGAACGTATATGCGACAGGAAATTACCAATGAAATTACCAGTCACGACATCATGGCGTATTGGATAAAGGAAGATTGGTTTTTTGACCGGCAACGTTCGGTGATGGATGTGCGCATTATTGGATTGTGTCCGCTCACTGTAAAAACAGATCCGACTTCAGGAGAAGTGTTGGGATATAAACCTTTGTTCTGGTTGTATTTTCCACAACTGCGTCCGTTGCTTGCGCGACAAGGAACATATCTCGGAAAAAATAATGCGGTGCGCACTTCTTTCGATGATGTTTTTCAGGAAAGATATTTCAGCAGTTACATTCACAAGGAATCCAATGTGTATGATCGCTCCATCAATTCGTATGCAACGGGAATGGATGCGTTATTGGAAGGAGAAGCGGTGAAAGAAGATATTTCCAATTTCGAAAGTGATCTCTGGCACTACTGAAGAAGTGACATGGGACATGGGAAAAGTGACGGGGGAAAGGGAAAAGGGAAAGGGAAAAGTGACAAGGGGAAAGGGAAAAGTGGCATGTGGCGTGGGACATGGGAAAAGTGACAGGGAAAAGCGTAGAGTTTGTTCCCTTACCCCTGAAGAAGTGACAGGGGACATGGGAAAAGTGACAGGGAAAAGCATGAGAGTTTGTTCCTTTGTCCCTTTTCCCTTGCCCCTTTTCCCTTTTCCCTTGTCCCTTTTCCCTTTTCCCTTGCCCCTTGTCCCTTGTCCCTTGCCCTTAATCGATTGCTTTTTGCAGGAAGTCGTTAAGCGGTTTCATGGCTTTGCAAATGGCGATGGCGGTTTTGTTGAAATTTTTTCCGAGCACATCTTTTTCTTTTATTTCACTCACCACGATAAAACTTTTCAATTTTAAGTATTCCATCATCGGATGTTCTTTGTCGTAACCTTTCGGACCATTCACCAATTTATCGTCGGTATCCAATTTTCCGAAAAATTTCTTGAACGTTTTGTCATTGATGATTTTCAAAAACTCTTTGGAGTTGTAATCAATTTCCTGGCGAATTTTTGCGAGTTCGGGAGCGGGAGGTTGCCACATTCCACCTGCTACAAATGCTTTTCCGGGTTCGATGTGAATGTAATAACCGGGAGCAAAATCCATTTTTCCGCCGGGACTAATGCTGGCGCCGAGATTGTTTTTGTAAGGACGTTTATCTTTTGCAAAACGTGTGTCGCGATAAATGCGGAACACACATTTTTTTGCCGTGAGATCGGATGAGATGCGTTTGTCGAATGAACGAATGCCCGCAAGAATTTCGTCGACATTTTTCTCTACATCTTCTTTCGCAGTGAGATAAAGCGATTTATTTTTTTCAAACCAAACACGGTTGTTGTTCTTCTTGATCTTTTTCAAAAAATCAATGGTCGATTTCTGTATCATGTTATGAATTGTGTTTATCGTGTGGATCGGCAGCTTCATCCAATTCATCGGTCAATTTGCGAATGAATTGGTACTTGCTGAAAAATTCACGGGCAATAATTCGGCAAACGGTATAAACGGGAACAGCGACAATCATTCCACCCACACCTGAAATTGATCCCGCAATGAGAATCACCGCAAAAATTTCAATCGGATGCGCTTTCACGCGATTGGAAAAAACAAAAGGCTGCACCACAAACGCATCGATGAGATTCATCAATACAAAAACAACAATAATTTTTTCGGTGATGGGAAGAATGCCGGAATAAAAATCGAGTGAAAGATTGGAAGAAACACCGACGATAATTGCAAATGCTCCACTGATGAGCGGTCCCACGTAAGGAATGATGTTCATGATTCCCGCAAACGCTCCAATGACCAGCGCATATTTCACACCAATAATCATTAACCCAATGCTGATGAAAGACGAAACAAATAAAACATCGATCAAAACTCCCGTAAAATATTTGCCCAGCATCACCTGACTTTCGCTGATGATATTGCGCACACTCTTCACATGTTTTACCGGCACGAGCAACAAGATCATTTCAAAAATAGCAGGACCATCCTTGAGAAAAAAGAAGGTGAAAAAAGAAATTGCAAAAAAAGCAACCATCACCGAACCGAAAAGAGAAATCAATCCGCGCACAAAAGAAGAAACTTGTGTAGCATTGAGCAATTTCATAGCGCCGTCCTGCAAATAATCCATGAACGATTGGTCGCCGCTCATCGCAGTCTGCACGGGAAGCGCTTCCTGGACTTTTGTCATCGGCTCATGAAAAAAAGAGCTGAGTTGTGTGTTGTTGCTTTCGGTAATATTTTTTACTTCTTCCAAGACGAGCGGAACAAAACTGGAGATGAGTGTAAAAACAATGGCATAAATGCAAAGCAAAACAACCAACGCACGAACACCACGCGGAATTTTTTTCTTGCGAATACGAATGCGCTCCAATCTTTTTTCAAGCGGTCGCGTAATCATTGTCAGCACCGCCGCCACCAAAATGTAAATGATGATCGTCCGCACTTGCCAAAATGCCCAGGCAGCAGCACAAACCAAAACAATGCCGATAAATGCGAGAATCGCTGAAATGGTGTACGTGCGGATGTTTGTCATAGGGAGATGTAAAGGTAGGGGAAAAGGGACAAGGGAAAAGGGACAAGGGAAAAGGGAAAAGGGAAAAGGGAAAAGGGAAAAGGGAAAAGGGAAAAGGGACGAGGGAAAGTGACGAGGGAAAAGGGACAAAGGAAAAGGGAACAAACTCTCACGCTTTTCTCTGTCACTTTTCCCATGTCCCACGCCACATGCCACTTTTCCCTTTCCCCCGTCACTTTTCCCATGTCCCACGCCACATGCCACTTTTCCCTTTCCCCCGTCACTTTTCCCATGTCCCACGCCACATGCCACTTTTCCCTTTCCCCCGTCACTTTTCCCTCTTTAGTTGCTACCTTTGCACCCGATTATGATTTCTGCAAATAATATCACAGTTGCGTTCGGGGGATTTACCCTTTACGATGGCATTTCATTTTTGGTGGGCGACCGCGACCGCATTGGTTTGGCCGGAAAAAACGGAGCGGGAAAATCGACCTTACTCAAAATTTTGGCGGGTTATCAGCGTCCCGACAGCGGAGATATTGCGCGGCCGAATGAATGTACGTTGGGTTATCTCGCGCAAGACATGGTGCATAATCTCGGCAAGACTGTTTTTGATGAAGCGTCGAGTGCGTTTGCCGAATTGAAAGAGCTGGAAGGAAAAGTGGAATTTCTCACCAATGAACTTTCGACGCGTACCGATTACGAGTCGGACAGTTACATGGACATTATTCACCAACTCACACATGCGAATGAGCGTTTGCAAGTGCTGGATGGTTTTTCAATGGAAGGAAAAATTGAAACGACGTTGATGGGTTTGGGTTTTGCGCGAAAAGATTTTACACGTTTAATGGATGAATTCAGCGGTGGTTGGAGAATGCGTGTGGAATTGGCGAAATTGCTTTTGAAACAACCGAATGTATTGTTGCTCGACGAGCCGACGAATCACCTGGATATTGAATCGATCCAATGGTTGGAAGAATATTTGAAAACATACGATGGCGCTGTGATCATCGTTTCGCATGATAAAGCGTTTTTGGATAATTTGACAACACGCACCTTGGAATTGTCGGTCGGAAAATTATTTGATTACAAGGCGAACTATTCAAAATATTTGCAGCTGAGAAAAGAGCGGAGAGAAACACAAGCGGCGGCGGCAAAAAATCAGCAAAAAGAAATTGAGCGTACCGAACAACTCATTGATAAATTCCGTGCGAAAGCGAGCAAGGCCACATTTGCCCAATCGCTCATCAAGAAATTGGATCGTATGGATATTATTGAGGTGGATGAAGAGGATACAGGCGCGATTCGTTTTCGTTTTCCACCTGCTCCACGTTCCGGGAAAGTAGTGGTGGAAGCGGCGGGTGCGACAAAAGCTTACGGTGAAAAAACAATTTTCAAGAATGTGGATTTCATGATTGAACGCGAAGAGCGAATTGCGTTTGTCGGGAAGAACGGTGAAGGAAAATCCACGATGATTAAATTGATCACCAAAGTGGAAACGCCGACTGCAGGAACGGTGTCGCAAGGATTTAGTGTGGACGTGGGATATTTTGCGCAGGACGATGCAGATACAATGGACGGAAACAAAACCGTTTTCGAAACGATTGATGATCTCGCCATTGGTGATATGCGCAAACAAGTGCGTGGATTGCTCGGCTCCTTTTTGTTCAGCGGCGATACCGTTGATAAAAAAGTGAAAGTGCTTTCAGGTGGAGAACGTACACGTTTGGCTTTGTGCCGACTGTTATTGCATCCACATAATTTGCTCATTCTTGACGAGCCGACGAATCACCTCGATATGCGTTCGAAAGATGTATTGAAAAGTGCATTGATGAAATTCGACGGCACACTGATCATCGTTTCCCATGATCGTGATTTTCTGCATGGCTTAACAACAAAAAGTTATGAGTTCCGCGATGGAAATGTGAAACAACACATTGGTGACATTAATGAATTTCTCAAGTATCGTAAAATTGAAAATATTGGTGAGCTGAATAAAAAAACAACGCTCGCACAAGCAACGGGAACAGTGGTGACAAAAACTTCATCGCCTGTCAATACAGAAAATGAGGAATCACGTCGCAAGCAGAAAGAACAAAATGCGCTGAAGAGTAAAATTTCCAAAATAGAGGAGGAGATTTCCAAACTCGAACAGGAAATTAAAGTTGTCGACGATCAATTGCTTGATCCGGAAAAATATCAGAAGATCATGAATGATCCATCGCTGTTTAAAAATTACGAGGCGAAAAAAGTGAAGTTGGAAGAGAAGATGAAAGAGTGGGAAAATTTGAACGGACAGCTGTAAAACATTTATCCGAATATTTACGTGAAGCGATTTCCGATTTGTTAATTGCCGATTTTCGATTCTGTTTGTTCGTGTCAATAATCCACGCTATCGCTCGCTGATTTCATCAGATTGCGTAGATAAAATTTCAAAGTTTTATTTGGAATGTCTTTTCTGAAGAACTTCTATCACGTTGTTCAATTCAAATCCTTTGGCAGACAATAAAACGAGGTAATGATAAAGCAAATCCGCCGACTCATTTAGAAAAAGTTCAGTGTTATTATCCTTCGCCTCAATCACCACTTCCACCGCTTCTTCTCCCACTTTCTGCGCAACTTTATTTATTCCTTTTGAAAATAATTCTGCCGTATAAGAAGATTTTGGATCCGCATTTTTCCTGGATTGAATTATTTTTTCCAATTCAAAAATAAAGTTGGATTTATTTTTTTCTCCCCAACACGTATCCGTTCCCGTGTGACAAATTGGTCCTGCAGGAATAACTTGAACGAGAAACGTATCATTATCACAATCCAACTGAAGTGATTTTACTTCGAGAAAATTTCCGCTCTCTTCGCCTTTTGTCCAAAGCCGGTTTTTTGAGCGACTGAAAAATGTCACGCGATTTTCCTTTTGTGTTTTCTCCAACGCTGCTGCATTCATGAACCCAAGCATGAGCACTTTTCTTGTTGCGTAGTCCTGGATGATGGCAGGAATCAATTCATCGGGATATTTGGAAAAATCGGGATTCATCGTATCAGTTTTCATTTTGCAAATTCAGTTTGAAGGCGCACAGGAATATTATTTTTGAAAAGTTCATTTTTTAATTCGGGAATGGAAATTTCACTGAAATGAAAAATACTTGCAGCAAGAGCGGCATCGGCTTTTCCATTTTTAAAAACATCCACAAAATGCCGAATCGTTCCCGCTCCACCCGATGCGATGATGGGCACATTCACCAATTCCGAAATTTGTCGCGTGAGTTCAATTGCAAAACCATTTTTCGTTCCATCGTTATTCATCGACGTGAGCAGAATTTCTCCGGCACCCAATTCAACTCCCTGCTTAATCCAATCACTCGTCAAGATCGTTGTCGGCACTTTTCCTCCGTTGAGATAAACGTACCAATTTCCATTTTCAAATTTTGTATCCACTGCAAGCACCACGCACTGACTTCCAAAACGATTTGCCAATTGTTCAATCAACTGCGGATTTTTGAAAGCGGATGTATTGATGGAAATTTTATCTGCACCATTTTCAAGCACAGCAAAAACATCATCCGCACTTGAAATTCCTCCGCCTACTGTAAATGGAATATTTATTCGCGACGCCACTTTTTGCACCAAATCCACCATGGTTTTTCTTTTCTCATTTGTCGCCGTGATGTCGAGAAAAACCAATTCATCCGCTCCTTGTTCAGCATACAACGCCGCCAACTCAACCGCATCGCCTGCATCGCGCAAACTTTCAAAGTTCACACCCTTTACTGTGCGACCGTCCTTGATATCGAGACAGGGAATTATTCTTTTGGTGAGCATGAAAATTTTGAATTCTGAATTCTAAATTTTGAATTAAGGATGATTAAGAATTCAGATCTCCCAATTCGCGCAATGAAATTTTTCCTTCGTAAATCGCTTTACCTACAATTACTCCATCACAACCGAGTTGATCTAAATCGTGAATATCTTTTAGCGAAGAAACGCCACCGCTTGCTACCAAACGCAAACCGGGACATTGGAAAAGTAAATGGCGGTAAAATGTCAGCGAAGGACCTTCGAGCAAACCATCCCGCGAAATATCCGTGCAAAACACGTGCGAAATTCGTTTGGTCATTTGTTCCTGTATGAATTGCGTAACGTCAATTTCCGTTTGTTCGAGCCAACCACCGATCGCGATTTTTCCATCGCGCACATCCGCACCTAAAAAAAATTTATCCGGACCATATTCTTTTATCCAGCTATTGAATTTTTCCGGCTCACGCACTGCGATGCTTCCCACAGAAACAAACGTCGCACCTGCATCGACAACCGATTTAATTTCCGCATCGGTTTTAATTCCTCCTCCGAAATCCACCAATAGGGAAGTGGACTTTGCAATTTTTTCCAACACAGAAAGATTAACCACTTTTCCTGCCTTGGCTCCATCCAAATCAACCACATGCAATCGTGTTAATCCGGCAGCTTCAAATTCTTTTGCCACTTCAACAGGATCGTCGCGATAAATTTTCTTTTGTGCATAATCGCCTTGGGAAAGTCGAACACATTTTCCATCAATCAAATCGATGGCGGGGATAATGGTTATCATAGATTGAGAAAATTACGAATTATAAATTCACCGGCTACTCCACTTTTTTCCGGATGAAATTGCACACCGTGAAAATTTTCAAACGACAATGCTGCGCTGTAAGGTTGAATGTAATTGGTAATGGCAGAAGTGTACGCATCCAATTCCGCATAATAACCATGCACATAATATACATGCGCATTTTCCGGAATGCCCTTGAACAATTCGCCCTTGAAATTTGAAATGGAATTCCATCCCACCTGTGGCACTTTCAATTCGGGATGATCGATGGGTGTGACGAATTTTTTCACATTCACACGAAAAATTCCAAGGCCTTGTGTATTGCCTTCTTCCGTTTGCCTGCACATCAATTGCATGCCCAAACAAATTCCCAACACGGGTTGGTTGAGTGAAAGAATGACTTCATCCAATTTTTTTTCTGTCAAACATTTCATCGCAAACGATGCTTCTCCCACTCCGGGAATAATCACTTTGTCGGCCGAACAAATTTCGTCGTGATTGTCAGTTACCACCGCATTCACATTCAAGCGCTGCAAAGCAAAAAGCACCGACTGCGTATTTCCCGATTTGTAATTGATGATGGCTACTTTCATTTTTTTGCCCCTATTATTTCAACCACTTTTTAATTTCTCCTTTTGCATTTTTGTGGTTCAACGTGCGATTCTCTTTCACCTCTTTTAATCCTGATTCGATTTTTTCAATCACAACTAACCTTTCGAGAAGATCGTCCAAATTGAAGTTGGCGGGAAATTGTTTAACTACTTTCAGGGCAATGGATCTCTTCATGATCAAATATAAGTGTTTCAATTTTTTCAAAGGAACGACTCCCGCAATTCATACGTTTTTCTCAACCGCTCAATCACCAAAGAAGTTTCCGTAAAATTAAGCGTTTGTTGTCCATCTGAAAATGCCTTTTCGGGAATTTCATGAATTTCCATGATCACACCATCCGCACCCGCCATGACCGCAGCGAGTGCCATTGCTTCCACATGCGCGCGAATGCCAATGCCATGCGAAGGATCAACGACGACGGGAAGATGTGTGCGCGATTTTAAAAATGGAACAGCATTTAAGTCGAGCGTGTTGCGATAAGCTTTTTCATACGTACGAATGCCGCGTTCACACAAGATGATATTTTCATTTCCTCCCGAGAAAATATATTCGGCGGAAGCAAGCAATTCCTCAATTGTTCCCGACAAACCGCGCTTGAGCAACACCGGTTTTCCCGCTTCTCCCAATGCATCGAGCAAATTGAAATTTTGTGCATTGCGCGCGCCCACTTGGAAAACATCCACATATTCCAGCATCGGTTCGATTTGGTCCATTTGCATCACTTCGGTCACAATTTTAATTCCGTTGGCCGAACAATGCTGATGAAAAATTTTCAATCCATCAATTCCCAATCCGCGAAAAGCGTAGGGAGAACTTCTCGGTTTGAAAACCCCTCCGCGCATGATGCGCACGTTTTGCGATTTTAAAAATTCAACGGTCTTGATAATCTGTTCTTCATTTTCAATGGAGCAAGGACCAGCCATGATGGAAAAATTTCCTTTCCCAATTTTGATGTTATCACCCAAATCCACAACGGTATCCTGTACACGCCATTCTTTTGAAACCAGTTTGTTCGCATCTTTCACATAATGCACATCGCGCACACCGGGAAGATTTCCGATGGAACGAATGTCGAAAGGTTTATTGCCCACACAAACCAAATAACGCTGGCGGCGAGTTCTCACTTCATTGAGTGCATACCCGACTTCTTTCACTTTTTCACGAATGAAATTTTCTTCCGGCAAGGTTATGGCTTCATTCAAATGAATGATCATGACAAATTATTATTTAAGATTATTGTTGTTTATATACTTCACATTATTCCGCACCAGCAAGTCATCGCGATTCGTCATCTTGTCGAGTTTGTTGTCGGAAAAAATACAATCCTGAAGAAGAATGTCTTTCCCTTTTTTGTCTTCGTAAAAATTAAAAACAGAAACTCTTCCCTTGTAATAATCATCTGTTTCGTCAGCTTCGTTGTGATTGAAATCGCATCGCACAAAATGCAAATCGTTACAATCGGCAAGCTCGATCAAACAACCCAATGCTTTAATTTTTGTGAACACACAATCTTCGAAAAGCAAATGTTGGTTTCCCTTCAATTCCATCAGGCAACTCGAACATTCATGAATCAAACATTTTGTGCAAAAGAAATTGGTGTCGTTATCACACAAAATGCCACATGATCCGCAACCGCTCAAGGTGGAATTGGAAAGCCAAACATTTTTGCATGCGTTGAAAAACAAAACGCCACCTGTACATCCGCCCACCGTGGGAAGAATATGAACGGCATCAATGTATCGAATGGAAATTCCGTTGCAATTACTGAAGGTCAAGATCTGGTCTCCTTCGTCACTTGTGGATAAAAGAGAATGAGTGGAAGCAATCGAATCGCCGACAATGGTGAGATTGGTTACATCGAGAATGGCAACGCCCCAGCCTGCGCTGTAAGAAACATGATCATTGATTCTATAATCAGGAAATCCTTCCGTGTCGAGTGGGAAATTTTTCAGTTGTGCAATATTCCGCAAACGAAATGTATCGGCCGACAAAATGATGGTGCGGTTGGAACCAATTGCCTTTACAAATTCATCGGCGTTGGTGACACGGATGATTTCCTTTTTTTGTGCAAAGGCAAAAAGTGGAAATAGGAAAATAATAATCAGGAAATGGTTTTTCATCTTTTGCTTTTTTGTGCGATCAAAACTTTTTTCATGTTTAGCAATTTATAACATCAGCTTCGTATTTCCTTGACAAATTCTCTGATTCTCAATTCCGTGTTTTCAATTTGCAATTGCTTAATGAATGCGCTTCCTATAATTGCTCCTTGCGCATATTCACAAGCTTTTGAAAATGTCTGGTGATTTGAAATGCCAAATCCAATGACCAATGGATTTTTCAATTGCATGGATTTGATTCTTGCAAAATAATTTTCCTGTTCCCGTTCAATAGCCTGTGCATTTTTCACACCCGTTGTGCTCGCTGAAGAAACCATATAAATGAATCCATTCGATTTTTCATCAATCAAACGGATTCGTTCCTCGGATGTTTGTGGGGTAATGAGAAAAATATTTTTCAAATCATACTTTTCAAAAATCGATTTGTATTCTTTCTCGTACACATCCAAAGGCAAATCGGGAAGAATAATTCCGCTGATGCCGAGTTCATTCGAACATTTGCAAAATTTTTCCATTCCAAATTGCATTACGGGATTCAAATAACCCATTAGGATAAGTGGCGTGTGACGAGGGAAAAGTGACAAGTGTTTGAGTTGTTGAAAGAGGAGTTTGATGTTCATTCCATTTTCCAAGGCTACACGTGAACTTTCCTGAATCACTGGACCATCCGCCAAAGGATCGGAAAAAGGAATTCCAATTTCGATGAGATCAACCCCATTTTTTTGCAACGATTCCAAAATGGAAATTGTATCATTCAGTTTCGGAAATCCCGCAGTGAAATAAACGGAAAGAATATTTCCTTTCTTTTCGGTAAACAGTTTGTCAATCGCATTCATCGTGCAAGATTTTTGATATACGTTTCCAAATCCTTATCGCCCCGACCGGAAAGATTAATCACCACCACATTTTCCTTTTTGAATTTCACTTGTTCCAAAACGGCAAGCGCATGTGCACTTTCAAGCGCAGGAATAATTCCTTCCAAACGCGCCAACAAATAAGCAGCCTGCAACGCTTCATCATCCGTCGCAGAAAGAAATTTCGCTCTTCCCGAAGCATGTAAAAAAGCATGAAGCGGTCCTACGCCGGGATAATCCAGTCCCGCAGAAATGGAATGCGGTTCAGTAATTTGTCCATCTTCATTTTGCATCAACAATGTTTTGCTGCCGTGAATAATTCCCGGTTTTCCCAATACAGAAGTCGCTGCTGAAAATCCCGAATGAATTCCTTTTCCCGCCGCTTCCACTGCGATCAACGAAACATTTTTTTCATCAAGGAAATGATAAAACGCCCCTGCTGCATTGCTTCCTCCACCTACACAAGCAATAATCGCATCAGGATTTTCATTTCCTGTTTTTTCTTTCAACTGCTTTTTTATTTCCTCACTGATCACCGATTGAAATTTTGCAACGAGATCGGGATAAGGATGTGGTCCGACGACAGAACCAATGATGTAATGCGTATCGAGCGGATGATTGATCCAATCGCGAATGGCTTCGTTGGTTGCATCTTTTAATGTTTTGCTTCCAGAAGAAACCGAACGCACTTCCGCTCCCAACATTTTCATGCGCGCCACATTTGGAGCCTGACGTTGAATATCTTTTTCGCCCATGTAAACAATACATTGCAATCCCATGAGCGCACAAACCGTAGCCGTAGCCACACCATGCTGACCAGCGCCTGTTTCTGCAATAATGCGTTTTTTGTCGAGACGTTTGGCTAACAAAATTTGTCCGATCGTATTGTTGATCTTGTGTGCGCCGGTGTGACAAAGATCTTCCCGCTTCAAAAAAATAGTTGTGTTATAATACTCCGAAAGACGTTTTGCCTCGTAAAGCGGAGTTGGTCGACCAACATAATCACGCAACAATTGATTTAATTCATCACGAAAAGATTTTTCATTCATGATGTGGCGATAGTTCAATCGCAACTCTTCCACATTGGGAAAAAGCAATTCGGGAATAAATGCTCCACCGAATTCACCGTAATAACCCGTTTCAGAAACTTCAAATTGCATAGCTGTTCGGTTTAAATGCGTTGATGAATGTGGTGAGCGATGAAATATTTTTTTTGCCCGGATACATTTCAAATTTGCTGTTGATGTCGATGCCTGCAAATTGGGGGTGCGCCACTTCAAACACCTTGATTGCATCAGCAGGACCAATTCCTCCGCTTAACAAAAAAGGAGTTGAGCCATTGTAGTTATTCAGCAAACTCCAATCAAAAGAAAAACCATTTCCTCCCGCTTGTGGACCCGCCGTATCAAAAAGGAAAAAGTTGCATTTTCCCTCGTAATCACTTGTTGATTCAAAATCAAAATGCTCGTCAATTGAAAATGCCTTAATCACGTTTGTCATTTCCGAAAGTTGTTCGCACAATTCTGGTGTTTCATTTCCGTGCAATTGGACAGCATCAAGATGATATGCTTGAACAAATTCCATAATTTCTTCCTTAGTAACATCCACAAAAACACCTGCTTTTTTTAATTGAGGAGTCGAACGGGAAATTAATTCCGTCAATTGCATATCGAGTTTGGCGGATGCGTTGCGCGGAGAAGTGGGAACGAAAATAAAACCCACATAGTCGACCGGCATTTTTGAAACCGAAATGAGATCTTCACTTTCACAAATTCCACAAACTTTGACGATCATAATTTTAGTTGTATAATTTTTTGACTTGAGCAATAAAATCTCCACAGGCTTTTCCGGGATGAGGTGTTTTCATGAATGTTTCTCCCATGAGAAAACCTTGAAATCCATTGTGAAATAAATCGCATACTGTAAACGGATCAGAAATTCCACTTTCGGAAATCCAGGTCATTTCTTTCGGCAACAATTTGCTGAGCTCGAAAGAATGACGAACATCCACTTCAAACGTTTTTAAATTGCGATTGTTCACGCCCACCAGTTGAATTTGCGGGGCAATCTTTTCGATTTCATTTGCAGCATGAATTTCAATCAGCACTTCCATTCCCAACGAAATGGCGAGCGATGAAAAATTATTTATTTCTTCTTTTGTTAATACCGCCGCGATCAGAAGAATTGCATCTGCACCAATGGATTTCGCCTCGAGAATTTGATATTCGTCCACCACAAAATCCTTTCTTAAAATCGGACAATAATTCACGCGCCGCGCCGATTCCACATCCGCATTTTTTCCACCAAAATATTTTTCATCCGTGAGCACTGACAAGGCCGAAGCACCCGCTTGCATGTATGACAATGTGGTTTTTTCCGCGTCGGCATACGCATTCAAGATTCCTTTCGAGGGAGATTTGCGTTTGAATTCCGCAATGATGCCATACGAATCTTCACGTAAAAGATATTTTCGGAAAGAAACAGGCTGCGTGGAAAAACACAAACTGCGTTCCAGGAGTTTCGCCGGATAAAGTGATTTTTTTTCTTCCGTTTCCTTTCGCTTGTGCGTGACAATTTCATCGAGAATAGTACTCATAGCTCCACCATTTTTTTAAAAGATTGCAACGCCTTTCCCGATTTCAACGATTCTTTTGCCGCAACAATCGCATCTTCCATTTTTTCTTCTTTTCCGAGACATTGCAAAGCCAAAGCTGCATTCGCCACCACCACATTTTCCTGCGCTTGTGTTCCACAATTCGTCAACACGTTCATAAAAACATTCGCCGCTTCTTCCACAGTTGTTCCGCCAAGAATTTCCACCGGTTGCAATTTTGGAAATCCGAAATGATCGGGAGAAATTATTTTTTCTCCATTGTTGCGAATAATTTTTGTGGCGCCTGTCAATGAAAGTTCATCGTATCCGTCGAGACTGTGGAGAATGACATATTTTTCATTTGTAGGCTGAATGAGATAGTGATACGAACGTGCGAGAGCAAGACTGAAAACACCAGTCACACGATGTTTCGGTTGCGCAGGATTAACGAGCGGTCCGAGCATATTGAAAAAAGTTTTCATGCCCAACTCACGGCGCACAGAAGCAACACGCTTGAGCGCTGGATGAAATAAAGGTGCATGCAAAAAACAAACACCGGATTTCTCCAATGCATTTTCCAATCGCGCGTTATCATGCGTGAATTTGTAACCGAAATGTTCCAGCACATTCGAGGAGCCGCTTACGGATGAAACGCCATAATTTCCGTGCTTGATGACTTTTCCTCCCGCACCCGCCACCACAAAAGAAGCGAGTGTGGAAATGTTGAACGTATTTTTTCCATCACCACCTGTTCCGCACAAATCGATTGCATTTTCCGCATCCAATGAAACAGGTTTGCACAATTCCAACAAAGCTTCACGGAAACCCGAAAGTTCTTCGGGCGTAACGGTGCGCATGAGATAAACCGTCATGAACGCAGCAAGTTGTGCATCGTTTCCTTCTCCGGCAGCAATACGAATCAAAGTTTCTTTCGCTTCCTCACGGGAAAATGTTTTGTGTTCAAATAATTTTTCCAATTTCTTTTTCATCGCTCAACGATTAATAAAATTTCGCATCAACTCCTCACCATATTCCGTCATGATGGATTCGGGATGAAATTGCACACCACTCAAATCATATTTTTCATGTTGAATTCCCATGATATTTCCTTCTTCATCCCGCGCCGTAATTTTTAAATCGGCAGGCAATGTTTTTTCATCAATGACCCAGGAATGATAACGACCGATTTTGAAAACAGAAGGCAATCCTTTAAAGAGAAATCCGGAATTATTTTCCACTTTCACATCGGTAGCAACACCGTGAAAAACTTTTGGGAGATTATACAATTTCGCTCCACACGCTTCGGCAATGGCTTGATGACCGAGACAAACGCCAAGTATACTTTTTGTTGGCGCATATTTTTTGATCAAAGGCAAAAGCAAACCGGCTTCACCGGGAATTCCTGGACCGGGCGATAAAATAATTTTATCATACGTTTCCACTTTTTCCAATGAAATTTGATCATTCCGAAAAACTTCCACTTTGTCATCCGTAATTTTTTCAATGAGATGAACAAGGTTGTAGGTGAATGAATCGTAATTGTCGAAAACAAGAATGCGTTTCATGCGAATGCGATTTGCGTTTTTTGAATTTTCGATGGCGTAATTTTTTCAGCTTCTTTCAATGCCGTGCGCAATGCGGCAAGCTTGTTATTTATTTCCTGCAATTCTTTTTCAGGTTCGGAAGAAACTACAATTCCCGCTCCCGCCTGAAATGTCAGCGTTCCTTCTTTGCTCAAAAAAGAACGAATCATGATTGCCTGATTCATCGTGCCATCAAATCCAACGAGTCCGATGCACCCGCCGTAATAACTGCGCGATGTGGGTTCGTATTCGTCAATGAGTTGCATGGCTTTTATTTTGGGTGCGCCTGATAATGTTCCTGCGGGAAAAGTATTTCCAAGCAATTTGAAAACATTTGTTTCTTCCGACACTTTTCCACTCACTTTAGAAACAAGATGAATGACGTGTGAAAAACGGTGCACTTCACGAAATGCGTCCACCTTCACATCATTCGCAGAACGACTCAAATCATTTCGCGCCAAATCGACCAGCATGATGTGTTCCGAATTTTCTTTCGGATCGTTGAGCAATTGTTCTTCCAATTTTTTGTCTTGCAATTCATCACCACTTCGCTTAAACGTTCCTGCAATGGGATGAACAATGGCGCGGTTATCTAGAATCATCAATTGCGCTTCGGGAGAAGAACCAAAAATTCGGTAATCGCCAAAGTCGGCAAAAAATAAATAGGGGGAAGGATTGATGGCGCGCAAGGAACGATACACATTAAATTCATCACCCGAAAATTTTTGCTTGAATTGTCGCGACAATACCATTTGAAAAACATCGCCACGTTTGCAATGTGTTTTTCCTTTTTCAACCAAAGCGAGATAATCTTCATCACTCATGTTTGCTTTTTCTTCGCCAGAAATTCGGAATTGAAATTGGGGAACATCCATATTATGAAAAAGCGATTCCAAAAGCGAAGTATCACTTTCATCACCGGGCAACAATTGTTCGACAATATGCATGCGATGGCGAAGATGATCGAAAACAATGATGGCGCGATAAAGCGAATATCTCAAAACAGGAATTTCATTTTCAAACTTTTTCTTTTTGAATTTTACATTTTCAAAAAGTTGAACGGCATCGTAATTCATGTAACCCACCAATCCCGTCATCGCCTCTTTTGGAACAGTTCCTTCCAACTTAAAAAGTGAACGGAAGTCATTTAACACATCTGCCACATTTGTTTTTTCCAATGCTTCCTGAAAATGAATTTCGCAGGAAGGAATGGAATATTTTATTTTTTCCTGCTCCACCAAAATTTCAGCTACGGGATGAATGGCAATAAACGAACGGGAATTTTTTCCTTCCGCATTATCCGCGCTTTCGAGCAATACGGCGCCGGGAAATTGATCGCGCAAACGCAAATACAAACTCACAGGCGTACACGTGTCGGCCAAAAAACTTTTTACGTTAATGCGCACCGGAATGGAATTCTTGTTCATCATTTTTTAATTTATTTTTTCTGCGCACCCTGTAGGATTCGAACCCACGCCGAAGGTTTTGGAGGCCGTCATGCTACCAGTTACACCAAAGATGCGTTAAACAAAAAAGCCCGCTGTGTACAGCAGGCTTCGTTGGTATATTGATTCAACAAAAGAGCATCACACAGCTAAGGAAGTTCCTGCTGTATGCCACCAATGTTTGTTGATTGTGTTTTTCATAGCGAGCACAAATATAATGTGGAAAAAATGAGAAATCCAAATGTTGTTTGCAGATTTATTTTTTGATCTGAAACTTTTACTCCTTTTTCGGTTTCGATTTGTACCAATTATTCTCCTTGTCATTCAACAATGATTGCGCGCGACTGCTTTCGGCATTTTTGAGTTTTGCAATTTGTTCCACCAAGGGTTTTAATTCGCCAGTATAATTTTCAACTGTCAAGCCATCACAACTTGTTTTTCCATACCTCAAAAATTGAATTGCCAAACCTTGACGCACTACATCCGAACTGCCCAGCGCTTCTTTCAATGCATTGAATCGTGTCCACGTATCTTTGTTTTTATCCCACCATTTTGAAACGCTATCGGCAAGCAACATGTATTTTTTCTTCAACTCATCTTTCGACAATTTGCTTTTAAAATCAACATCGTAATAACCTTTCTTCTGGTACGCTGCATAATCTTTCATTTGTAAGGCAAACAATTTGTCTTCGGTGAGTGATGTGTCGCGGTAACCGAAATTTTGAAATGTAATTTCTTCCAACACCCAAGCCGCCCTCACACAAATCCAATCGATATCGTAATATACCATTCCACCATGTCCGTAATATTTAGTTGTGCCCGGATAAATCAAGTCATCCGTGTTTTTCAATTTTTGTGTGGACATGTCTTTTAACAACACAATCAATTTTGGAATCGCTTCTTTCTGGTAACTGGCAATGCGATCTTCTGCATCATTTATCTTTTGATAATCGGGTTGCTTCAACTGGTTGATCAAACTGTCGAGTTGTGTTTGGGAAAAACTCAACTTGAAAACCAGAAGCAGAAAAATGCTGAGGTGAAATTTCATGATGCGTTTTTTATTGTTCCTCTTCCGGTTCATTTATTTTTTCAGGTCTCGGTCCACGCAGGTGAATGATCAACCCATTCAGAAAATTCCGCAAGATCTGGTCGCCGCATTCCATGTATTTGGGATGATCTTCATTGCGAAATAAGGCATCAAGTTCACTTTTTGAAATTCGAAAATCAACCAATGAAAGAATGTGGATGATGTCGGTGTTTTTTAATTTAAGTGCAACTCGCAGTTTTTTAAAAATGTCGTTGTTGGTCATCTTGAAATTTATTTTTCATTTTCTATACATCACATCGGATCGCAAAACGTATTTCACACCATTCTTCAAAGCGGAACCTTCATGTTTTTGTTCGTGAATAAAACACAAGGCATTTCCTGTTTTGGGAATGATGGTCAAATTATCAAACGCCGTTTCTCCCCCTTCAAAATCATCATTCAAATAAATCATGAACGTAATGCGACTTTCTTCCTGTTCATTCCGCTTGAATCTTCCGTCAATGTGCCGCTTGAAACGCTGGTTCAATTCGTATTTGTAAAAACGAAATTGCTCATTCAATCCCACAGCAAAAACGTTTTCTATTTTTTCAGGACAAAATGGTTTCAATTTTTCCCAAAGTTTTTCGGCCATTTCAACATCGTTGTACAATAATCTCGAATTGTTGCGAATGCCTTTCATCATTTTTGCACCTTCGGGAAGGCTCACTTCCGCTTCCACATAACCCAATTTTTCCGTCTTATCAATCAGCGCACGGCATTCTTCGGGTGATAAAAAATTTTCTATCGACCATACTTTTTCGGAATGCTGTATGAGATTCATATTTCCTATTTTAAATCCTTCTCCAAATTTCTCAATATGATCGAGAAATATTCTTACAATTTTATCTGCTTCCTGTTCATCCATCCGAATTCTAATTCCTGATAATTTTTTGTGTCCATGTTTTATTTTCCGAAACAACGGTAATAAAATAAACACCATCGTTCTCCAAATAAATATTCGCGATTTCGGAATTACATTCAAACGATTGCACGACTTCACCCAAACAATTTGTAATCGTAATTGTTTTAGTTGAAACTCCGGGACAACTCAACGTAAAATTTCCTTGTGATGGATTCGGATAAATCACATTTTTTGTTTCGTTCGAATTTTGCTGAATGCCATCTGATAATTGTGTCAATCTGTACTGACGGAAAAATCTCCAAATTTCCACGCTCGCATTAAAATCCATGTTCGTCACATTAATGTTGATGGGCGCACCCGGCCAGGAATGATCGCCTCCGATAATTTTATAAAATTCAACCGTCACACCCGAATCGCCTCCTGAATACACATAATGTTCAGCCGTACATCCATCTGTTGTGTCAATGTCTGGAACATTGGTCATGATTGGCGCAGGATTGCAATGATTATAATTCACCCAAAAATTTACAATTGTATCAGTAGGTTCAAAATAAGTATCACCTGCATAAGCAACTGTTCCGTCTGCCGTACCATGAATTTCCATTACAGGAGTTGGATGAATCGGCGCGCATGCATTCAAATGCGAATAGATCATGCTGCCTGCAACCGACGCAATTGCCGTGATGCGATAACTCAACAAATAAGCCAAATCATAACTCATGATCGCACCATTGCTCATGCCCGTACTATAAACGCGCGTTTGATCAACAGAATAATGCGCACTGATGGTATCGATGAGCGCCGACAAAAACAAAACATCATTTGGTCCGCCGGGAATATCAAATGCATTCCAATATTGACTGTTGGTTTGATCGAGTGTTCCATCGGGACAAACGACAAGAAAATTGGCGGTGTCGGCAATGGCATCAAACGCACCGTAAAATTGTTGCTGAAAAGAATTGGATGTGTAACCGTGCAAATTCAAGACGAGCGGAACGGCAACTGAAGAATTATAAATGGCAGGAACATACAAACGATACGTGCGCAAGACAGATTGAAAAACAAAACTTCCTTGTATCGTAGTTTGTGAAAATGCCTGACTGAAAATCAAAAGGCAGAATGCAACGAGGAGTTTTTTTGTTTTCATGGGAGGTTATTTGATTGACTGAAATTACGACAATTTGAAGGAATTTGAAGCTTTGCTTTTTGGAATTTCATTTTGGAGCTTGAGCTTTGGTTTTTGGAACTTTGTTCTGTTAACTTTATGGAATGAGAAAATATCTCCTGCTTTTCGTATTGCTTTTTTCCTTCAAACTTTTTGCGAGTCACCTCACTCCGGGTTTTGATGGGAATGAATTCCGGAAATTATTTTCAGTTTCAGGTTATCAAATTGATACGCCGTGGACGAAAGTTTGGTTGCCTTATCCGATTGGATATGATTTGATTTATCGTTCGCCCATCAGTGCGTTGGATAATCGTTGGGATTTGTGGAGCAGGAAAGATTCGGTGGATGTAATTTCCATTCGGGGAACAACAGGAAGTTTTGATTCGTGGCTGGAAAATTTTTATGCGGGAATGATTCCGGCAACGGGCAGATTGCAAATGGAAAATGGAAAAACGTTCGATTACAAATTGGCGGCCGATTCCAATGCGTTGGTACATATTGGGTGGACTGTTGCGCTGGCAAATTTGGCGCCTGATATTGTTGCGAAAATAAATGAGGAATATAAAAAAGGTGTGAAAGATTTTTTCATCATGGGACATAGTCAGGGTGGTGCAATTGGATTTTTGCTGACTTCCTATTTGTATTATCAAAAAGGCAAAAGCATTCCTGCAGATATTACTTTCAAAACGTACGCGAGTGGAGTTCCGCGTGTGGGCGATCTTTTTTATGGATATGATTTTGATTTTATCACGAGAGGCGGTTGGGCATTTCGTGTAATAAATAGCGCCGATTGGGTTCCCGAAGTTCCATTTTCCATTCAGGGATTGAATGACTTGAGCAAGGGAAATCCATTTGAAAATGTGGGAGGATTGGTGGGTTCGAATCGCGCGGCAAAAGCGGAGGCACGACATGTGGTAAGAAAATTAAATCGCACGATCAGACATGCGCAAAAACGTTTTACAAAATATTTGGGAAGACGATCGGGATATTTCGTGCGAAAAAAAATTGAGGGATTTCCCAAACAGAAATATGTAAAAAGCCTGGCTTATTCGCCTTGCGGAATTCCCATCATCCTGGTGCCCGATGAAAATTACCACAAGTTATTTCCCGACGATGGAAGAAATGTTTTTCGTCATCATGGGTTTGGCGCGTATTTGTATTTATTGAATTTGTATTATCCGGTGACTTGAAAAAGTTGTGGAAAAATGAGGCGGTAATTCCCCAAAATCAACCATTTGTTTTTTTATTCATGCCACTTATTGCCGTATAACACAACCAAATAGTTTTTGGCAAGCAATATGCTTTAACCTTAATAAAACTATTTGTTATGAAAACGATCATCTCCATCATCACAGCGCTTTTTCTGGCAATTGCCATTCCCACATCAGCAGCAAGAAAACATAACGGAGATATTTCTTGTCCCGGCAGCGCACATGCTTCGAAAAATTCGAGTTCCAAAAAATCATTTTCGAAATATCACGCCACGTATCATCCCGGCAAAAGCACAAAGCATCATTCGAGAAAACAAAACCGAAGCTTTGAAAAAAAGAAAATGGCGCATCGTCACGTCAGCAGGAATACGACCAAACATTCTTCAGTAAAATATAAAAGCGGTGGATTTTATTCTTTCCGCCGACACGATTACAGTGCGCACATCTTTCATTGAGAAAGTGTGAAACTATAAAACGCCTTTCGTGCTCGGCAGTTGATTATTGCCCGCATCTATTTTTACAGCCATCTTCATCGCTTTTGCAAACGCCTTGAAGATGGCTTCAATTTTATGATGCTCGTTTGTTCCTTCCGCTTTGATATTCAAATTGCATCTAGCGGCATCGCTGAACGATTTGAAAAAATGAAAAAACATTTCCGTCGGCATTTCTCCCACTTTCTCCCGCTTGAATTCCGCTTCCCAAACCAACCACGGTCTTCCGCCAAAATCAAGCGCCACTTGTGCCAAACAATCATCCATGGGCAAACAAAAACCATAACGTTCCATTCCCCGTTTGTCGCCGAGCGCTTTTGCAAATGTTTCGCCCAACGCAAGTGCAGTATCTTCAATCGTGTGATGTTCGTCAATATGCAAATCGCCTTTTGTTTCAATTTGCAAATCGAGATTTCCATGACGGGAAAGTTGCTCGAGCATGTGATCAAAAAAAGCAATTCCTGTTTTTATGTTTGACTTTCCACTTCCATCGAGATTCAATTCGATCTTGATTTTTGTTTCGTTCGTATTTCTTTCATGCACCACTTTTCGGGAAGGGCGTTTCAAAAAATTATAAATTTCTTCCCAATCATTCACCACCTGAGTAATCTTGTCTTCCCATCCATCCGTCTTATCATAATTGCGAATGAAAATGCATTTTGTTCCGAGATTTTGCGCGAGTTTCACATCCGTAATGCGATCACCAATGACATACGAATTTTCCAAATCGTAATCGCCATTCATGTAGTGTGTGAGCATTCCTGTTCCGGGTTTGCGAGTAGGTTTATTTTCTTCCGCCAGACTTCGATCAATACAAACTTCATTGAATGAAATTTTTTCTCCATCCAATGTTTTCATGATAAAATTTTGCACAGGCCAAAATGTTTCTTCCGGAAATGATTTCGTCCCAAGTCCATCCTGATTCGTTACCATAACGAGAACAAATTTCATTTCCTCACGAATTTTCCGCAAAAAAGAAATAGCTCCGGGAAGAAAACGCAATTTTTCAAAGCTGTCAATTTGAAACGTATCCGGCGGTTCGTGAATCAATGTTCCGTCGCGATCGATGAAGAGAATTTTTTTCTTTGACATAATCCAGTTTGTTTGAGTCCCGACTTTTTGCGGGGAAGAGCGTTCTTGTTGAAATTTTAATTACTGATTTTCATTTCATCTAACATAATACACGTTCGAACCATTTGAGCGATTCAATCAAAGCCTGATTTTGTTCCGGCGTTCCAACCGTTATTCGCAAACATCCTTCGCATAAAGTCACTTCCGAACGGTTGCGTACCACAATATGACTTTTCATTGAAAGATGCATGTAAAGTAATCCGGGAGCCACTGTTTTCACCAATAAAAAATTCGCATCGCTTGGAAAAACTTCATGCACAAAACCGAATTCTTTCAATCGCGCAGCCAATTTTTCCCGCTCCACAATCGTTTCTTTTGTCCAGGAATTTATTTGCTCAATATTGTCCAACGCCTGCAATACAATTTCCTGTGTAGCCGCATTGATATTGTAAGGCGGTTTTATTTTGTTGAACACATAAATTATTTTTTCAGAAGCGAAAGCCATTCCCAAACGCAAGCCCGCCAATCCCCATGCTTTGGAAAGTGTTTGCAGCACGACAAGATTCGGATATTCTGTAAGCTCGGCGATAAAACTTCTTTGTCGTGAATAATTGATGTACGCTTCGTCGATGACTACAATGCCGTTGAAGTTGTTCAGGATAATTTCAATGTCTTCATAAAGCAATGAATTCCCTGTTGGATTATTCGGCGAGCAAAGAAAAATCAATTTTGTGTTTTCATCCACCACTTCCGAAATTCCTTCGAGATCCAATTGGAATTTTTGTGTCAATGGAACTTTTTTCACAAACACATCATTGATGTTCGCGCTCACTTCATACATGCCATACGTCGGCGGACAAATGATTACATTATCAATTCCGGGATTACAAAATGCGCGGAATAAAATGTCAATCGCTTCATCACTTCCATTTCCGAGAAAAATATTTTCAGCAGGCACACCCTTGATGTGTGAAATTTTATCTTTCAATTCCACTTGCAGCGGATCGGGATAACGGTTGTAATTTTTATCGAATGGAGATCCGTAAGAATTTTCATTGGCGTCGAGATACACTTCCGCTTTTCCCTTGAATTCATCGCGGGCGGAGGAATAAGGAACGAGCTTTTTTATATTCTCCCGAAGTAAGTTTTCAATGTCGAGCATGATTTTATTTTTGATTCAAACGTATGGTAACTGCATTTTTGTGAGCGAATAATCCTTCCGCTTCGGCCATCGCTTCCACTGCCGAACCGATATTTTGCAAACCTTCTTTTGTCAATTCCTGGAATGTCACTTTTTTCACGAAACTGTCGAGCGAAACGCCACTCCACGCGCGTGCATATCCGTTCGTAGGCAAGGTGTGATTCGTCCCCGATGCATAATCGCCAGCACTTTCGGGCGACCAAGCACCGAGAAAAACGGAACCTGCATTGTTCACTTCATTGGAAAGTTCATGTGCATTTTTGCAAGCAAGAATTAAATGTTCGGGCGCGTAAGTGTTGAGCAAATCCATCGCCGCAGTTGCATCGTGAACAAGAATGGCGTGACTTTTTTTCAAAGCTTCCACAGCAATTTCTTTTCGCGGCAAAAGTGATAATTGATTTTCCACTTCACGCATGATATTTTCCAACACATTTTTATCTGTTGCAACAACTACCACCTGACTGTCCACACCATGTTCCGCCTGAGAAAGCAAATCGGCAGCGATGAAAGCGGGGGGAACAGTTACATCCGCATACACCGCCAACTCCGATGGACCCGCAGGCAAATCGATTGCAATTCCCTCGCGTGACAACAATTGTTTTGCGCAAGTGACCCACGCATTTCCCGGACCGAAAATTTTATACGCAGAAGAAATAGTTCCTGTTCCATAAGCCATCGCAGCAATAGCTTGCACACCTCCAATTTTCAAAACCGTTTTTACTCCGCATAATTTTGCAGTAAATAAAATCGCGGGATGAATGGTTCCATCTTTCGAAGGTGGTGTGCACAATGTGATTTCTTTGCAACCTGCCAATTGCGCAGGAACGGCAAGCATGAGAATGGTGGAAAATAAGGGAGCAGATCCGCCGGGAATGTATAAGCCCACTTTTTCTATAGGTAAACTTTTTCTCCAGCAAAAAACACCCGGAGAAGTTTCAATTTTCTCCACGGCACTTTTTTGTGCCGCGTGAAATTTTTCAATATTATTTTTTGCCAACTGAATGGCTAATTTCAATTTGTCATCGAGCGCATTTTCCGCTTCTGAAAATTCTTCTTCGGTAACAATGAGAGAAGAAATTTCTGCGCCATCAAATTTTTTCGTGTATTCGCACACAGCCACATCACCGCGTTCACGTACATCGCGCAGGATGGACAAAACTTTTTCTTCCAATTGCGAAACATCAGCCGCAGGACGTTTCAACAGGGATTTTAAATCTATTGGATATTCTGTGTAAATCATTTTTTTTCTATTATAGGTGAGAACGAATTACGAATTCCTCGAATATGCGAATTACGAATAATAATTAGCATACCCAGATTCGTATATTCGCGGAATTCGTAATTCGTTCCCGTTAAGAGATCATCTTTTCAATTGGAACAACTAAAATTCCCTGTGCTCCGGCGTTTTTCAGGTTCTCGATGATTTCCCAAAATTTATCTTCCTCAATTACGGAATGCACCGAACTCCAACCTTCATCGGCGAGTGGAAGAATGGTTGGACTTTTAATTCCGGGAATGAGTTTGGTGATCTTATCGAGTTTGTCGTTGGGCGCATTGAGCAAAATGTATTTGTTGTGTTTTGCTTTTCTCACGGAATGAATGCGGAACAATAAACGTTCAACAATCTCCATTTGTTTTGCATCGAGATTTTTATTGGCCACCAACAATGCTTCCGATTTCAAAACGGTTTCCACTTCTTTCAAGCCATTCATAAAAAGCGTACTTCCCGAACTCACCAAATCACAAATGGCATCGGCCAGTCCAATGCCCGGCGCAATTTCCACCGACCCGCTGATCTCGTGAATTTCAGCATTGATCTTTTCCTTCTTCAAAAATTTCTGCAACACATTTTTATACGTCGTCGCAATACGTTTTCCCTCGAGTTCTTTCAGTCCGCCGTATTTTTTTCCTTTCGGCACCGCAATCGACAAACGACATTTTCCGAAACCCAACCGATCTATAATTTTTACATCGCTATTGGTTTCGAGCAGTACATTCTCACCCACAATTCCAATATCGGCTACGCCTTCCGCCACATATTCCGGAATATCATCATCACGCAGGAAAAAAACTTCGAGCGGAAAATTATACGCTTCGGCTTTTAATTTATTGATGCCGTTGTTGAATTCAATTCCACATTCCTTGAGCAGTCGAATGGAATCGTCGTTCAGGCGTCCGGATTTTTGAATGGCAATTTTCAGGTTTTTCATAATGATTGTATTGAAATAAAAAAGGCCTACCATTTCGGTAAGCCATTGCTGATATCAGGTTGCGAAAACACAAAACATCACAGCTTACCGTTGGGTAAGAAGATGGTGATGGCTATGTGCGTTGCGATTCATTGTTAGTTTGATGCGGCAAATATAGAAAAAAGTTGGAATGTGAAAAATTTCGTCGCGAATTGGGTGGGTTTTTGAAATGAATTCCATGCTGTTTTCAAGCTAAAGAACAAAGAACGCATCTCAAGTAAAATTCACAACTGCATTTTTCCCATTTGCAAATTGTGCAAACAGTGGAAGTGATTTCGAAATTTTGTCTTGGTAAAAATTGATTATTACCAAATTTTATGAATCGATTTTTGGCGTGACTCTTTTCACATTCTTATTTTGGAGCTAAGTTTGTTTCATTAAAATCCCATTCGTGAAAACAATTTTCATTTTTCTTTTTTGTTTCATTTCCATCAGCATTTTTTCACAGGATATGCTTGTGAAAAAGAATGGTGAAAAAGTGATGTGTCGCATTGTGGATGTGGATTCGGCAGAAATTTCTTTTCAGCAAGACAGTCTTGCTTCCGTTATTCAAAAGCAAGATGTGATGGCCCTGAAAATTGGAAATGAAAAAATGATTTTCTTTTTTACTCCCGATACCTTATTCGGGAAAAATGGAGAGCAAATAATTTGTAAAGTGACAGGATTGATTCCCATTTCCATTACTTATTTGCCTGTTGATTCTTCCATTGGAAATCCGGTTACCGTTTCGAGCAAGAAATTTTCCAAAATTCATTTTGGTAATGGATCGCTTCAATTTTTTGAGAAGAAAAGTGATTACGAATATGTCGACAGTCAATTTTCCACTGACATGAGCAGTTATCAAAAAGGAGAATCGGATGCTCAGCTTTATTTCAATACCAAACCCATTTTTGCATCCGAAGTATTTTGCGGATTGGCGACGTATGCGTTTGGTGCAGGATTGATCATGGGTACTATTGCTTATGTTGTGCCGCCCCAGGAATTGAACAGTCCAAATAATCCGAACAACGACTTATTGAAAACTGATCACAATTATTATGAAGGTTATATGCATAGCGCAAAAAAAATGAAACATAAGCGGGCGTTGAGAGGATATGCAACAGGTGTGATTGTGCCAATTGCCGCAGCGATTTTAATTATCAATGTACTGAGCGATTAAGGCAATGATTCTTCTCACTTCTCTGAATTTTTAACAAGGCGAAAAGGATTCATTTCATAAAAAAATGCGTTCTTTATCAAAATCATTTTTATGAAAAAACTTTTACTCCTATCAGTAATCGCGCTTATCTCTTTCAGCTTTACAGGTGAGAAAAAAGCGTATGTCATTTATGACTCAAATGGAAAAGCCAGCTCTTATGCCGATTTGCTTAAGATGGCCATGAATTCCGACATCGTTCTTTTTGGTGAAGAACATGATAATCCCATTTGTCACTGGCTGGAATTGGAGTTGGCTAAAGATTTACACGACACACTTAAAAATAAACTCGTGCTCGGAGCAGAAATGTTTGAAGCCGATCAGCAAGTTACGTTGAACGAATATTTGCGCGGAGTGATTACTGAAAAAACATTTACTTCTGCATTGGTGTTGTGGGGAAATTACGGGACCGATTACAAACCGCTTGTTGAATTTGCAAAAGCGAACAAGCTTCCTTTTATCGCCGATAATATTCCGCGTCGTTATGCCAACATGGTTTACAACCGCGGATTGGCTTCGCTCGATTCCATTGATAAAGACGCAAAAAAATGGATCGCTCCCTTGCCGATCAAATACGATTCAACCGTTCGCGCTTACAAGGAAATTTTTGAAAATGCAGGTGGACATGGCGGACAAAATTTGCCAAAATCACAAGCGGTGAAAGATGCGACGATGGCGTATTTCATTACACAAAATTGGAAGCCGGGACAAACGTTCCTTCATTATAACGGCGCTTATCACAGCAATAATCATTCGGGAATTGTTTGGTATTTGCAACAAAAAAATCCAAAGCTGAAAATTCTGGTGATCTCTTCCGTTACACAAGAATCAGTCAATGTTTTGGAAGATGAAAATACGCAATTGGGAGATTTTATCATTGCGATTCCGGAAGACATGACGAGGACAATGAATTAAATTACAGATTGCAGATGTGCAGATTTCAGATTGAAAAAATCATAATTTGAAATCTGCACATCTGAATCATTTAATCGAAATTGACAATTACCAAATCGAAAATCACTCAATTTTCTTTTCCTCTGTCATCTGATTCCTCACGTATTCTTGTGTTGAGGTTTGTTTTCCTGTATTCTCATCGTATACTTTCCAACTTCCTTCCTTCATGAAATTATCAATCTCGGCATAATATTGCATCGTTCCTTCATCCTGCATATTTCCATTTTCAAAAAATTCTTTGAGATAATATTTTTTCTTTTTCTTGTCTACCAATTGTAAGTCGTTCGCCATTTTTCCATTCTCATACCACGATGTGCGATAAAGCAAGTACTCACATTTCTTGGCATATTCTTCCGCGTAATCGGGATTTCCATTTTCATAATATTCATGATCCACTTCACTTTCGCCCTGGTAATAAATAATGTCTGACCGAACTTTTCCATTGATCCAATACAAGATCATTTCGTTGCGGAAATAATCCACATTGCGGAATTCACGTTCGACTTGTCCGTTCTCATAAAAATTCTTGTATGTGCGCAACGTTCCATCCACATAATAACCCGTATGCAACACGGCGCCGCTTTTATAATAATCTTCCCAAATGCCTTGTGCGGCATAACCTTTGGGAGTATTGCGCACGGAATCGCCACCCATGGCAAAGTTGAGTTTTTCGTAAATGTTTATTCCCTCGGCAGAATCATACACTGCCTTGAATTCATAATAGCGCGTGGTATTTTTCTGCTTTCCCAATTGGGCGTGAAGCGGTAAAAGAAGCAGGAACAATACAGATGTAAGGAGAAACCGCATTGTAATTTTCTGGAGAGATGAAGATACGAAAAATGTATGGAGCAAGTAATTGAATTGACAAGTCGAAAATTCAGACTTCAAAAAAAATCCCGGGTTCCAAAAATTTAGTTTGTGATTTGACTTTTTGGAACCCGGAACTTCAGAATTTGAAATCTTTTTTTCTAGTGAATTCCTTTTTCCGCGAGGTAACGTTCTGCATCGAGCGCGCCCATACATCCGCTTCCCGCAGCAGTAACGGCTTGACGATATACTTTATCCTGCGCATCGCCCACTGCGAAAACGCCGGCAACATTGGTTTTGCTTGTGCCCGGAATCGTTTTGATATAACCCGATTCATCCATGTCGAGCCAACCTTTGAAAACATCGGTGTTGGGTTTATGACCAATGGCCACAAAAAATCCAAAGATGCTGAGGTGACGTTCTTCTTTTGTTTTCATGTTCACCGCTATTGCACCTGTCACACCATTGTCATCGCCCAATACTTCTTTGGTTTCCGAATTCCACAACACTTCAATGTTCGGTGTATCCATCACACGTTTTTGCATCGCTTTCGACGCGCGCATTTCCCCTTCTCCCTTGCGCACAATCATGTACACTTTTTTACAAAGTTTAGCGAGATAAGTTGCTTCTTCGCAAGCCGTATCACCAGCACCCACAATCGCCACATCTTTTCCGCGATAGAAAAATCCATCACACACCGCACAAGCGGAAACACCACCGATAGAACGATATTTTTGTTCGGTTTCCAATCCCAACCATTTTGCAGAAGCGCCTGTAGCAATGATCACCGTGTCGGCATGAATTTCAACTTTGCCATCATCAATCCAAACTTTGTGAACGGGACCGGTGAAATCCACTTTAGTTGCCCAGCCGAAACGAATGTCGGTTTGAAAACGTTCTGCCTGCGCCTTAAAAAGTTCCATCATCTCGGGACCTTGAATTCCTTTTGGATAACCGGGATAATTTTCAACTTCTGTTGTAGTGGTCAATTGTCCGCCGGGTTCCGGACCCATATACATCATGGGTTTCAAATCAGCACGTGCGGCGTAAATGGCGGAAGTATATCCTGCAGGTCCTGATCCTATGATCAGGCAATGAACTTTTTCGGGTGTGCTCATAAAATAGGGTGTGTGTTAAGTGGCGACAAAAATAGTGATTAGTGATTAGAGAAAAGCGATAAGTTATGAGTAAAATAATTTATAGGGGGATAGGGAAATTCTATTGGGAAGGAGTGTTGGAAGAGTGATTGGGGGAATTGAGGTAACTGAGGTAATTGAGGTAATTGAGGTGATTGGGGGAATTGAGGTAACTAGGGTAATTGAGGAAAGCGTTTTTTGTCTGTCGTTTGTTGTTTGTGGTTAAAGATGTTTTTTTTACCAATCTACATTTTCACAAACTTTTTCGACACACCATTTATTCGCACCAAATAAATTCCGGGAGCGAGATTGGAAACGGGCAATGTGAATTCATTTCCCTGTGCAGTCATTTTTGAATCGAGAATTTTCTTTCCGGTGAAATCGAAAATTTCTGCGATGCAATTATTTTCCAATGAGGAAGATTGAATGACGAGCTGATCGGAAACAGGATTGGGATAAATGGAAAATACAGTTTCATCCTGCAAATTATTTTCCGATAACGGTCCGCATGGATTTAAGATGTTGGTGACGATCAAATAATCGGAACTGATAAATCCTCCGTTTCCTATTGGGACAAAAACGTTGAACGTATCGGCAACATTAACAGGAATCACTTGTGTTGTTGCGCCGTTCGACCATTTGTAAAGCGCATATCCCGGACCGGCATCGAGATAACTTTGATTGCCGACGGAGTAACAGGAAATTTGCGGACGAGGCAATTGCCAGGGCAAGGTGAGGTAATTGAAAGAGCGATAACTCCAGAGCGAATCGGGAAAATGAATTTCGAAAATTTTATTGCCCGAAGAATCCACCAAATCAAATGGATGATCAAGACTCACTTCAATTCCATCATCCACCATTGTATTTCCATTGGGCAAACGCTGCACATTTCCCATGGCCTGACTGTAAGTGGAAGTATCCGTGCAATAACTCCACACCAACGTTGCGGTCATGGCATTTTCATCGATGTGATATTCTTTTCCTGCAGATGCGTGAAAAGGTAAATGTCTTCCATTGTCAAACAACGTGATATTTCCATTGGCAATTCGCCGCACATCGTGTTGCAAAAGAAATTGTGCGGAATCATTTACAAAGGTGAATTGATTTCTTTTTCCACCCAATCGCCACATAATCGAACTATCGCTTCGATTGATTTTTGTGATTTCATTCTGGTGACGCGAGGAAAGTAAAATGTTTCCATCCGTATCCAACGCAAGCGCATTGCAATGTGTCCAATCCACGTTGGAAGGACTGTTCATTGTCAATGAATCCACATCGCTGAAAGAAAAATAATCTTTTGCATGCCATTCGAAAACAACATTCTTTGCCGAATCCTGTTCCTGGATCACACCCACTTTCACATGCGCATTTGTACTTCCCGGACTTCCATTGTGATTAAAATAATGGTAAGCCGATAAATCCATATTCACATATTCATATCCCAACACAAGAAAATGTCCATTGGGCAAAACCTGCATTTCGTGATTGTCATCGAAAATTCCATTTTTTGCCGTTATTGAATCCACCACGGTGAATGTGCTGTCCATGAGATAAAATGTGTTCACGGTATTATAACACATCAAATTATCAGGCTGTATGCAAAAGATAATCGATGTTCCATGAATGGCGTGATAATACACCACACGACCTAGACTATCGAGAATCATTTGTGTGTGCGGATAGGCGGGAACTGCGTTGGAGAAAGGACAAGTGAAATAATAACCGGAAGAAACATTGGTATCACAAACGGTTATGGAATAGGGGGGATAAGATTGTGCGAAGGAAAAGGTTGTGTTTAAAGACAACAAAAGAAAAGTCAGCCATGTAATTTTTTTCATGAGGAAATTTCTGGTTTCTTGTTTCCGGTTCCTGTCGTTAAGATAACTTTTTTCTGTTCACTGTTTTCTATTCACTAATGACAAATGATCGTGTCATAACTCGGACCATATCCGCAGAAAATTCCCAATCCATTATTCACATTCGTTTTGATTACGCCGGGTGATGCAAATGGATTTCCATTGTTCGAAACCACATTTTCATACGTTCTGAAAAATTGAACTTCCGCACTTCCGATTGTACAGAATTGTACGACGATCGTATCGCCTTGCACATAATATCCTGCTTCTGCATTATTATCTTCAGGAGCTGTCGAACCGGGAATACTGGGACGATTGTAAGCGAAGTCAAAACTTTTTCCATCGATAAATTTATCATCGAATGCAGAACCGAATGGCGCCATAAAAGCAGGATCTTTTGTAATGCGTTTGGCAAACCAGCGATAACCATTTCCTTCACCAGCAGGATCCGTCATGCGCGCCCATGCAAAACCAAGACTGTCCGTTCCCGGTTCCACTTTAAACCAAACACTGTCGAGCACAAGTGGAGTGGGAATGGCCGTAGTTGAAGTGGCTGTTTTTCCATCCGCAATCACTTTCAATTGATAGGTGTGCCCCACTTGCCCAATGATATTTTGTCCTTTCCACACCACAGGAATCGGACGTGTTTGATCGAATGCAATGTGTAATGTGTCGGTTGATGCACCATCGTACAACACAACACTTGCATTTGAAATCAAATAATTTGCCAATGAAGCGGAATCAACGGGATCGAAATAGCCGGTGCTCCAGGTAAGATTTATTTCAGCAGGTTGTCCCACAAAAATTCCACCGTCCACCACAATTTGTTTTTCAGGTTCAGGCAAATCAACCGTAATTTCCTTGGAGCAGGAAGTCAGCATCGCCATAAGCAAGATGAAACTGAACGGAAGGATGATTATTTTTTTCATGCGATTAAAAATTAAAATTCCAGGTGATGGAAGGAAGAATCGGGAATAGCGAAACTTGTTTGGCTGTTACTTTCAAATTGCCTTCCTGTATGCTTCCTTCATTGGCGAAGAAAATGAAATACGGATTGTGACGGTTGTACACATTGTAAACCGAAAAATTCCAGTTGTTCTGATAAGGCAACTTGTGGAATAATTTTTTCTTCTTGCAGGTGTACGTTGCAGAAATGTCAAGACGGTGATAAGGCGCCATGCGATAACTGTTGCGCAAACCATAATCGGAAACAATTGTTCCTTCGATGATGTAACGTGAAGAAGGAAGTGTAATCGCATTTCCCGTTCCATACACCCAAACCGTTCCGAATGTCCAGTGATCATTCAAGTCGTACACCAACACCACTGAAACATCATGGCGACGATCGTAACGTGCGTAAAAAGTTTTTCCGTTGTCAATGTCGGGGAATGTTCTGGTGGTCCATGATAATGTGTAACCAATCCATCCGTTAAATTTCCCTTCGCGTTTTTTGAAAAAGAATTCAGCGCCGTATGATTCACCTGTTCCAAAAACAAAATTGTTGTCGGTGTTGTTATTGATATTGTCTTCGGGCAATGCGGAAGGAGCGAATTCAATTTGGTTATGCATTTTTTTATAATACAATTCCACCGACGATTCAAACATGTTGTTGCGGAAATTCTTGAAATAACCCATTGCCACCTGAAAACCAATTTGCGGTTTCACCACATCAGAACTTGGTACCCAGATGTCTGTAGGAAGTGAAATGGGTGATAACGTTGCCAAATGCACATATTGCAAATTGTGTGTGAACGATGCTTTGATGGAAGAAGATTCGTCGAGCATAAAACGCAACGACAAACGCGGCTCGAGTCCACCGTAATCTTTTACTTTTTTGAATTTTCCATAACTGATTGTGTCCACTCTTCTTCCCGTCACATCCTGCACATAACGATCAAACGGTCCCACTTGCATGAAATACGAATAACGCAATCCCGCAGTCAAACGAAAACGTTGTGTTATATCCCAATCATCATTGAAATAAACAGCAGCTTCATGTGCATATTGTTTTTTCAATCCGCCCAAATCAAAAGTGGTTTCTCCTGATTTTGCAGAAACGTTATTGGGTGTGAAAATATGCCAGGTATAATTTGCACCGAAACGGATATAATGTTTGTTATTGGGCAAATAGCTGAAATCCACTTTTTCATTAAAATCGCGAATGCCGGAAAACAGTTTGAATTCAAATCCATCCTGTGTTGCGCCAAATGAAAATTTGTAATCCGAAAAAACAGAAGTTGTGTTCATGAACATTTTCGGATTCACCAAATGATTCCAGCGCAGTGAAGTCGTTGCATTACCCCAGGGAATACTCACATCAAATCCGGCGGCCTTGTCCTTGTAAGAAAAAACATCGCGACCGAAATAACCACTGAGAAAAATTTTGTTCTTGTCATTGATGCGCCAATTCAACTTCGTATTCAAATCGTAGAAATAATATCCCGAACCCTTGAAAGGAGAAGACGGTTTGATCAACGGATTAATCAACACATCGATATAAGTTCTTCGCGCAGAAACAATGAATGAAGCCGTATCTTTTTTAATAGGACCTTGAACAGTAACACGCGAAGAGATTACTCCAATTCCACCATCCACCTCATAACGCTGATTATTTCCCTCTTTCATCGTAATGTCGAGCACCGAAGAAAGTCGTCCGCCATATTGCGCCGGCATTCCACCTTTGATCAAATTAATGTCTTTCACCGCATCACCATTGAACACGGAAAAAAATCCGAATAAATGTCCTGCATTATAAACAGTCGCTTCATCCAGCAACACCAAATTCTGATCGGGACCACCACCGCGCACATAAAATCCTGCATTTCCTTCCGCACCACCTTTCACACCGGGCAAGAGTTGAATTGTTTTTAAAACATCCACTTCACCAAGAAAAGCGGGAATTTGTTTGACCACTTTCATGTCAAGACGATTCGTACTCATTTGCCCGTCCGTCACATTTTCATCCGGTTTTTTATCGGTAATGACCACTTCATCATTGGTCTTGGGCAACATTTTTATGTCGAGCAAAATGTCCTTGTTGAGTTCAATGTGTTGTTTATAATCTTGCATGCCAATGAACGTAGCAGTAAGATCATACGAACCTGAATCGGCGGTGATGGAAAAAAATCCGTAAGTGTTCGTGACGGTTCCTTTCAGTGGTTCTCGAATGGAAACGGGAGCTCCAATGAGCGCTTCACCGGTTGCATTCTCTTTTACATAACCACTGATGGTGTATTTTTTTTTCTGCTGTGCTGATGAAAGGAAAGGAATTCCGATTAGCAGTACGACCAGAAAACATGCTCGGTATAATGTTCTGATCCTCATAAGGAAATTGACTTAAATTTTGAGAACCGCAAAACTACGGAAACTTTTTTCGATCTTTTTGTTTCCGTTGGGGAATTAATTGGTTTTTTCATGACATCGGGTGAACGTGCTTTTTTATACTTTTACGTCCCCGATTAAAGACGTGAGTACTATTGAAAAGTTACCAATCGGGGAAAATAAAAAGTTCGGGGTGTGGCGCAGTTGGCTAGCGTACCAGCATGGGGTGCTGGGGGTCGTGGGTTCGAGTCCCGCCACCCCGACGAAAAAAATCCGGTCAGCAATGGCTGGATTTTTTATTTAGCAGAAAATGATTTTTATTTTTTTGAGCGGGTAAGACTAATTGAAAAACGAATTGTGGAGACCGGGTGATCGAGGTAATTTTAACACAACCCAAAAAAATAAAAATGAAAAAGCATTACACTTTCCTATTACTGATTTTGATTTTCTGCTCGGTCAATGTGTTGGGTCAATCGAATGGATGGATTTGGGGCAGAGAGGGAATGTCGGCAGGAGGCGGAGGAAGCGAAGGCTATTCCACTTGTACTGATACAGCAGGAAATGTGTTTATATGCGGGGTTTTTAACAGTTCATCCATTACTTTTGGTTCTACCACATTCACCAATGCAGCAAATTCGAATTTGTTGTACGTGGTTAAATATGATTCCACCGGAAATGTGCTTTGGGCGAAAAGTTCGGGAACACATCTTGCTTTTGGTTTATCCATTTGGACAGATGTAAGTGGAAATTTATATCTGACAGGATGGTATCCCGATACACTCACATTTGGCACTTTTACACTTACCACCGTTGGATCAAATGATATTTTTATTGTCAAATATGATCCGAATGGGAATGTACTATGGGCGCAAAGCGCAGGAGGAACATTGGATGATCGAGCACAAGGTGTAAGCGTGGATACTTCAGGAAATGTTTTTATAACAGGTTTCTCTTATAGTCCCACCATTACTTTCGGATCCATCACACTTACCAATACAGGAAATACAAATGTGCTGACGGCTAAATATGATACGAATGGAAATCCAATTTGGGCGAGAAGCGTGGGAGGAGGAAATGATAACGAAGGAATGTCCATTGCCACTGATCCGATCGGTAATGCATTTGTGACAGGATTTTTTATCAGTTCCTCACTTACTTTCGGGTCGGTTACGCTTACGAATACAGGAGCAATGGACATGTTCATTGTTGAATACGATCCTTCGGGAAATGTGCTTTGGGCAAAAAATGCAGGAGGAACCGGTCCTGATGAAGGCGATTTTGTATGTGTGGATGCCAGCAAAAATGTGTATGTCACCGGTTCGTTCTACAGTTCTTCCATCCATTTTGGTTCTACAACCATTAACAATACAGGAAATGAAGATGTATTCCTCGCAAAATATGATGCGAATGGAAATTTGGTGTGGGTCAAAGACATCGGTGGAACAAATGCTGAGTATAGTCATAATGTATGCACTGATCCTGGTGGAAATGTGTATGTGGTGGGAGGATTTCTCAGCGCTTCACTCACATTTGCATCGGTAACATTAACACCACCTGTAGGTTCTTCAGATCCTCTTTTTATTGCGGAATATGATGGTAATGGAACTGTTCTTTGCGCTTCTTATCTCTCGAGCGGAGGTGATGATTGGATTGGAGCAAGTGCAGATCGTTTTGGAAACGTGTATGTCGGTGGCGACTTTGAACAAACCATTTTCCATGTCGGTCCCGATACTTTATTGTTGCAAGGTCAGGAAGATCCTTTTGTTGCAAAATACAGGTCGGCTTGTGCTCCTGAATTTGTTCCTGAATCGGGCAATGAAGAAAACATTTCCATTTACCCCAATCCTTCCAACGGAATTTTCACGTTAAATTCTTCCATATCGAATGGAGAAATTTTCATTTACAATTTGATGGGTGAACTGGTTTTTCAATCTCAATTAAATTCTCCGGCATTCACAATTGATTTATCGAACGAAGCAAGCGGAATTTATTTTGTTCATGTGAACACGGGAAAGGAATTGTTTACGCGGAAAGTAATTGTTCAGTGAAGGAAGGTGATTGAGGTAATTGAGTGATTGGGGTGATTAAGGAGCGGATTATTTTTTCCTTTGCCCCCAATTACCCCAATTACCCCAATTACCCCAATTACCTTAATTACCTTAATTACCTTAATCACCCCAATTCCCCAAACATCCCAACGTTAATTTACCTTTCATTTCACGATAATTTTTTGTAAAGTTGTAGAGGTAAATCTTATTGACCCTCTATGCGAATTTCATGGTTTTTGGGCGTTTTAGTGGTTGGAATACCGCTTTTTATATCGTGCGGACAAGACAAGTCGGCAATTCCCACTGATTCTACAAAACACGATAGCATGCCGGCCGCAATGGTTTCCCAAAACATTGAAGTGAAAACATTCGAAGTGATTGACAGCGTTGGAAAATCACATGGATGGGGTTATGATTTGTATGTGAATGGAAAGAAAACCATTCATCAACCCATCATTCCTGCCGTGCCCGGAAATAATTCGTTTGCCAATGAAACGGATGCGAAAAAAGTGGGAGAGTTGGCCGCACAAAAAATGAAAGCAACAGGATCATTTCCCACCATTCTTGTTCACGATCTCGACAGCCTCGGAATACAACACTTGAAATAAGTGCATGAAAAAAAATTACTCTAATTCCTTACTGAAATTTTTCTCCACCGTTTGTTGCACGTTGATTTTGTCGTGCACACTTTTTTCCCAAACACAATACGGATGGATTCAGAAATCCAATTTTATCGGACCTGCTCGACATCGCGCTTCTGCAGCTGCTGTTGGAAATCGTGGCTATATGGGATTAGGACATGTGAATTCTGTCAATGATATTCTTTACGACGATTGGTATGAATACGATCCCGGAACTGATACCTGGTGTCAAAAAGCAAGTTATCCCGGCGGTCCCATCATGCATGCCGCTACGTTTGTCATTGCCAATAAAATTTATGTGGGAACAGGTCGCGATGTAAATGTTGTTTTGCACAATGATTTTTATTGCTACGATCCCGCAACAAATGTGTGGACCACTATTGCTCCATTTCCCGGACAACCCCGTCGTGGTGCAGCCGCTTTTGCCATCAATGGTTTTGGATATGTGGGAACAGGTTCCAATTATTCCAGCTTTTACAAATACAATCCCACAACAAATTCCTGGTCACAAACTGCATCACTTCCCGGCTCAGGAAGAATTGCGGCAGTTGCATTTGCCATTGGTGGAAAAGGATATTTGAGCACAGGCGATAATGGTGGTCCGACAAATGACATGTGGGAATATGATCCCGTTGCAAATAGTTGGACACAAAAAGCAAATTTGCCCGGCTTGCCAAGAATGGAAGCCACAGGATTTGTTTTGAACGGACAAGGTTATGTGGGAACAGGCGACAACTTTTCAAGCGGAACCAATTACCAGGATTTTTGGTGTTACGATCCGCCAACAAATTCGTGGATGCAAGTCACCGATTTTGCAGGGGCCGCACGACGTTACATGGCTTGTTTCACCATTGGCAATCGCGCTTATGCGGGATTGGGAACAAGCGGAACCAATTACAACGACTTGTGGGAATACGGATCAATTTCGGGAGTGGAAGAAAATAAGTTGTCCAATGAAATTTCAATTTTTCCAAATCCAGTAGTTGAATCCGCCACCTTGAATTTTTCCACCACGCTTGAAAATGCAGAACTCGTTTTGACCGATGCCAATGGGAAAAATATTCGCACCATTAAAAATGTAAATGGAAATTCATTTGTGCTTGAACGCGAAAATCTGGCAGCAGGAATTTATTTCATTTCCATTTATCAGGGCGCCACACAAAAAGGGACTTCGAAAATTTTGATGAAATAACACGAAACAAAATAACCCATGCATTTCATTCGTAAAATTTCCATCCTTCTGTTGCTGCTTGGCGTTGTTGTGCAAATGCAGGCGCAGGATCAATATGCATGGGTGGAAAAAACTTCTATTCCCACAGTTGGCCGTCACCGCGCTTGTGGTTGTGCAGTGGGAAATCGCGGTTATGTAGGATTGGGACACATCAGCAATACAACCGGAAATATCATTTACAACGATTGGTGGGAATATGATCCCGGAACGGATTCGTGGATGCAGAAAGCCAACTTTGCACCGGGCACACGCTATCACGCCATTGCATTTTCATTGGGCAATTATGCGTTTGTAGGAACAGGCACCGACGGAACATTCAGCGATCGCGATGATATGTGGAAATATTCTCCTGCAAACAATTCATGGACACCTGTTGCCAATGTTCCCGGCGGACCGCGTTCAGGAGCATTTGCATTTACGATCAATGGAAAAGGTTATGTCGCACTGGGTGATTATCAAACCGATTGTGAGGAATATGATCCCGTTGCAAATGCATGGACAACAAAAGCGCCGGCATTAGCTGGAGGATATTCTACTGTGGGCGCAGTTTACAATGGAAAATGTTACATGGGTGTTGGACAAAACCAGCAATGGCAATCATTTGATCCGCTTACCAACTCATGGCAAATGCTTCCTTCATTTCCGGGAATCACACGATTTGGTTCGGGAAGTTTTGAATACAACGGATGGATCTACGTGATTTCAGGAAGCGATTGGGTAACGGAATATTCCGATTCGTGGGCGTATAATCCCGTGACAAATCAATGGGTGCAGATTTCCAATTTTCCCGGACAGGCGCGACATTATTTTGTTTGTTTCACAATTGGAAATCGTGTGTACGGTGGAACGGGAACGAGTGGAACCAATTATCACGATTGGTGGGAATATGGAGAGCTTTCAGGAATCAATGAAGTGCAAGAAAAAAATGCCGTCACCGTTTTTCCAAATCCCATCGTTGACAAGGCAGAATTTGATTTCAAGAATGAATTGACAACAACCGCAATTTTTACGCTCTATGATGCGCAAGGAAAAAAAATAAAAGAAGAGAACATTTCACCTTGTGATTTCTGGATGTTTGATCGCGAAACAATTTCATCCGGCATTTATTCCTATTCCATCATTTCACACAACACAATTCTTTCCACCGGAAAATTGGTACTCCAATGAAAAAAATACTACCCCTTTTAATTGCCGCACTTTTTCCGTTTTTGCTCTCGGCGCAAAATACCTGGGAAAAAAAGACCAGCTTTCCCGCCAGCAAACGTTCGCGCGCCGTTGCATTCGCCATTGGTACACGCGGCTATCTCGCCTGTGGTGAAGACACACTCGACATTGAAAAAAATGATTTGTGGGAATACGATCCCGGCAGCGATTCATGGACACAAAAATCAAGTCTGCCCGGCGCAGGAAGAAGAGATGCTGTTGGATTTGCCATTGGCATGAAAGGATATGTGGGAACAGGAATTGATGCTTCCGAATCCTTCATGGGAAATGTGCTCACGGATTTTTGGGAATATTCTCCCGTAACAAATACATGGGTGGCAAAAGCGCCTTTTCCCGGAGCAGGCAATCAAGGCGTTTATATGGCGACTGCGTTTGTAGCCAATGCAAAAGGATATGTGGTGGGAGGAAAAATCGGACCATCGTATTACAGCAGCGAAACGTGGGAATTCAATCCATCTTCCAATGTGTGGACACAAAAAGCACTTTTCCCTCCCGGCGTTCGTTTGGGACAAGCTGCATTTTCATTGAATGGAAAAGGATATGTGGGATGTGGCACCGATGAAAATTGGTTGAACAATGATTTTTGGGAATATAATCCTGCAAACAATCTCTGGACACGCAAAGCTGATTTTCCCGGCTCACAACGTTCTTTCCTTTCCGCATTTGCCATTGGAGGAAAAGGCTACATGGGATTGGGTGAAGATGGCGGTTACAAAGATGATTGGTACGAATACGATCCCACAAGCGATACGTGGATGGTGAAAGGAACGTATGGAAATGAAGGAAGAAGATCAGCTCCGACATTTGTAATTACAGGTGCAGGATATGTGATGACAGGAAAAGGCGCTTCGGGAAAGCACCGCGACATGTGGGAATATCGTCCTTACATTATTGGTGTGGAAGAAAATGAAATCACTTCAGTGAATGTATATCCCAATCCTGCAACCGAAATAATTTATTTTGATCTCGACGAAAATTTTGTTGCCGCGCATGACCAGCTTTCCATTCAGCTTTTCTCTGCCGACGGAAAAATGGTTGCTGAAAAAATGCTCCATGGAAAATCACACGTGGAAATGCAAAATGAAAATTGGTCAGCAGGAATTTATCTCTACACCTTAACAGACGGAACAAAAAATTACGGCGCAGGACGAATAGTTGTGCGTTAATACAACCCTAAATTATGAAAAAACAATTTTTACTTTTCGCTTCATTCGCTACGTTAGCTGCCACACAGCTTCCCGCGCAATTCGGATTCTGGACGTTGCGCGACACATTCCCCACGAGCGGAAGATCAGCCGCAACCGCTTTTGCAGTGGGATCGGCTGGTTATGTTTCCTGTGGAATTGACAGCGGAAGTTACAAGCGCAGCACGTACATGTTCAATCCCGCAAGCAACCTCTGGACACAAGTACAAAGTCTCGGTGGCGTTGCAGGAAGCGGATTGGGACGTGATGTAACCATGTCGTTTGTAGTGGGAAACAACGCGTATGTTGTGGGCGGACAAGGTTCCGTTGCTTATTTCAACGATACATGGAAATACGACGCGTTCAATGATGTGTGGACACAAGTGCAAACGTTCAATGGAGGCGGACGTCGTTCTGCTGTTTCATTTGCCATCAATGGAAAAGGATATATCGCACTTGGACAAGCATCGACAGGATTGAAAAATGATTGTTGGGAATACAATCCCACAACAAACAATTGGGTGCAGAAAGCAAATTTTCTCGGCACACCACGCCGTCTATCCGTTGCATTTGTGATCAACAACATTGCGTATGTCGGAACAGGAGATGATGGAGTTTTTAAAGGAGATTTTTATGCGTATGATCCATCTTCCAATGTATGGACAGCAAAAGCTTCATTTGGAGGAACACCACGTTACGGTTCCATCGGTTTTACGCTCAATGGAAAAGGATACGTTGGATTTGGTTACGACAATACATTGATGAACCGAAAAGATTTTTGGGAATATGATCCTACGAGCAATACTTGGTTGCAAATGGCTTCTTTCCCCGGCACCGCGCGTTCCAACGCATGTGTGTTCACGCTTCCCAACAACAAGGCGTACATGGGATTGGGTTACGACAGCCTTTATGAAAATGATTGGTGGGAATATGATCCTACTTCCAACGGAATTTCCGAAAATCACTTAAACGAAAATCAAGTCGGCATTTTTCCAAATCCCATGACCACTTCTGCAACGATTGATGTGGATGCGCAATTGACAAACGAAAAAATTTCCGTTTCCATTTTCGACATGAATGGAAATGTGGTGCGTGAAATGGAATTGAAAAACGATCACGCAACAATCAATCGTGATGGATTGTCTTCGGGAATTTATCTCGTGAATGTCGTTTCAGAAAAACACGGATCGTTGACGAAACGATTGGTGGTGGAATAATAATTCTGAATTTTGAATTCTTAATTCTGAATTGTGCATTAATTCAGAATTAAGAATTCAAAATTCAGAATTATCTTTACCCGGTGAGTTCATTTCTCCCTACCAAAATAAAATTGGCTTACGCTTCCGGCATGGCAGGCTGGAGCATTTTGGTGAACATCATCGGCGTCATGCTTCCTTACTTTTATTTGCCACCCGGAAATGAAAAATGGTCGCCGCTCATTTCACAGATAACCATCTTCGGCATTTTTAATTTGCTCGCCATCATTGCCACAGCAGGACGATTGACGGATGCTTTTTACGATCCTTTCATTGGGCAAATGAGCGATAAAAGCCAAAACAAAAGAGGTCGGCGAATTCCGTTCATGTTGTGGAGCTTGATTCCCGCTGTTATTTTTTGCGCACTTGTTTTTGCACCGCAAGATCATTCCGCTACAACGGCAAATGGTTGGTGGTTGGTCGTTATGCTTTCCCTGTTTTTTGTTTCTGCAACCACGTACATCATTCCCTGCAATGCACTCTTGCCCGAATTGGCGCACACACCCGAAGCGCGCGTACGATTGGCCACCATGCAACAAGTTGGTTTTGTAGTCGGAATTCTGATCGCTTCTTCCACAAACAATCTTGCTGATGCAGTACAATATATTTTTCACGTGAGCGATCGGTTGCATGCCATTCAAATCGCCATCTGGATTCTCTGCGGAATTGGCGGATTGTTTTTGCTCGTTCCCGTTTTGGTGATTGATGAGAAAAAATATTGCAAGGGAAAACCCACACATCTTCCCTTGCTCAAATCCATTCGCACCACCTTAAAAAATAAAAATTTCCTGCTCTACGCCGCCGCCGATTTTTCCTGGTACATGGCGCTCTACATCATCACCAGCGGACTGTTGTATTATGTAACCGTGCTTGCGCATGAGAAAGAAAAACTCGGTGTGATTTTGATGGGAACGATGGTGGGCGTTTCACTGATTTTTTATCCGCTGATTATTTTGTGGTCGAATAAATTCGGAAAAAAAAGATTGGTGCTTGTTGCTTTTTTTGTGTTGGCATTGGTTTGCGGAAGTGTGTACGGATTGGGAAGTTATCCTGCTCCTTCATTTCATTTTTTCGGAATTCCCATCGCGCCCTATTGGGGAAAAATTCAACTTTTCCTGTTTGTGATTTTTGCCGCTTTTCCATTGGCAGCTTTGGGAATTTTGCCTCCCGCCATTCTTGCCGATATCGCAAGTGAAGACGCTGAGAAAACGGGCGAAAATCGCGAGGGATTATTTTTTGCGGTGAAATATTTTGTCGTCAAGCTCGGACAAACTTTTGGAATCGCTGTTTTTGCCATGCTCACGTTATATGGAAAAGATCCGGGCAACGATCATGGTTTGCGGCTTTCGGGAATTGCTGTAGCCATATTGTGCTTGTTGGCTGCGCTGGTGTTTTCTTATTTCCGGGAAAACAAAAACGGATGAACCGCGTTATAAAATAAATCAAAATCAAAATAATGAAACCCCTTTTCATTTTACTCGGAATTCTCTTTTCCGGTTTTGTTGTTGCACAAGATCTCAATTCCAAACAACCTTTTCCTGCAACAAGCGATTACCTGATGCTCAAATCAAATTCAGATTCACTTGCCGGAAATTTTATTTTTAAAAATAAGCAAGTGTTTTATGGTTGTAATCGTCAGACGCAAATAGTGGAGAATCCGTATAAGGCGTCGGCGAAACGTGTGAAGGAATTGTTTGACTATGCCGAAAAAATAAATTTGTCTACGATCAAAAGTGCAGATGTAAGCAAAATCAATCCGGATAATTTGCGCAAGATTGAATACCGAAAAAGTGGAGTGGTGTACACCATTTATTGGGACACATCCGCTACCGATTCCGTTTCACAAAGTTTGAATGAGTTGGTAGACCGAATGAATTCCTTCTGGTAATCATTTAGTTTCAGTCGTCACTTTCCATTCCATGATTGTGGCAATGGAAGAAGCGCGTTGCTTGAGTTCTTCCGCTTTGTTTCCTGAAAAAAGTTCATCGATGGTGGAAGTGAAAAGCGAAATCCATCTTTCAAAATGCTCATGCGTCATTTTATGTTTTTGATGAATGTGCGTATGAACCGTCATGGGCTCGCCCTTATATCCGCTTGTCCCAAATAAAATGGATTCCCAAAACGCGTACATCTTTGGCAAGTGTGCAGGAAAATCCACAGGAATTATTTCCGTGAAAAAAAATCCAATAGTTGCATCTTTTTTTACACGGTCATAAAATGTATTGACCAGCAATTCCACATCGGCGCGATTGGTAATATCCTTTTTTTCATTTCCCATTTTACAAAGTTACGGGCAGAATGTTTTGGATGGCATTGCAATTGCATGAAATAAAGAGAGTATTTGTAAAAAAGATAATTGTAGAAATTTAAACGTGAAGCCATGAAAAAGACAGCTCTTTGCGTAATGATGGCATGCCTGTCATTATGCTTTTATCCGTACCACTTGAGTGCGGCTGATGTTGCAACCGACAAAACAATAAATACGGAAGCAGCGATCGATCCTGCTATGGGAAAAACAATAACCATTACGCCGGAAGAAATGCGTGATGTCGAAAAAAATCCGGGTCACTTGAAACAATTGATCAAAAAGAATCATGCGACCACTAAAAAAGGCGGACCTGTATTGATTATTTCAGGTGCTGGATTGTTGCTCATCATTATTTTGCTGCTTATTCTTTTGTAAAATAAGCGGGAATAATTTCCACAAGTTGAAACACAAGTGGGGAAAATCAGGGTAGGATTGAATGAAAATTCAATTCGACAAAATCAATGTTGAAAAAAATTGAAGCAAATGAAAAAGTCAGGCAAAACATCCGGCAAAAAAACGGATGAAAAAAACAAGACGGAATCAGATAATGATTTTCCCGGTTATCCCCACTATCCCGAAGCTGATGATCTCATGAACACCGGCGAGGAAGAGTATGCAGTGGATATTGAAAATCCGGAACATCTCCTGGTGAAAAATGAAAATCCGCAAGACACTTTTCCTGAAGAGGATGAAGTGGAATTGGAATCAGGAAATTCAGCTGATGTTTCTCAAAAGGATTTGGATAATTTGGGAGATGAAAATTTGGCGATGGACATGGGGGATGATGAAGATTTAAAACATCGTATTTATCCGGTAGACATTGCAGGGGAAGATCTCGTTGTGCCGGGATCCGAATTGGACGATGCTGAAGAAGCAATAGGCGATGAGGACGAGGAGAACAACCTGTACAGTCACGGCGATAATTGAAAATCGAATCATTCTTTTTGATTTCATTTTTGATAAAAAGTTTTGCGTTAATTTTTAAATGGGTAATTCGTTCTGTGATAAACGGAATGAATTACCCTTTTGATTTAAGAAACGGACAAATATTCCAACTCATCCTCTTTCACGACAGAATTTTTTAAATCGGGAATGTAAATGGTAAAACTGGTGCCAACACCGACTTCGCTGGTGAGTTCAATGCGACCGTCCAATTTTGAAATAGCATTTTTGAGAATGTACAAACCAAGACCAGTGCCTTTCGAATTTTCATTGCCCCTGAAAAACAAGTTGAATATTTTTCCCTGAATTTCCTTTTTAATGCCGATGCCATTGTCACTCACTTTCAGCACAATTCCATTTCCAAAACTGTGAATGTTGATGTGAACAAAAGATTTTACTTCGGCGTGCATGTTCCGGTAATTGACCGCATTTGCAACCAGGTTGTACAAAATGGAGTCGACTAATTTTTCATCACTGTAAAAATTAATTTCGGAATCAATGCACACTTTAAAATCAACTTTGTCCTGACCGGTTGAATATTTTACCGATTGAATAATACTGTCGGTCATGTTTGGAAAATTAATTTCTTGCACATCCAGTGTTCTTTCCTTGATTTGCATGATCTTGATGAAGTCGAGCAGAATATTATTCAGGCGATGTGCGCTGCTTTCTATCTTATCGAGACACTGAGTTGTCAAATCGAAATTGGGTTCTTTCTTTGCCAATTGTGTGAGTCCAACAATGGAAGCAACAGGTCCTTTCAAATCATGTGTGGTGCGATAGAAAAATGAATTGAGCTCTTCGCTTTTATCTTTCACTTCCTGTTCACGGATCGCCAACGCTTCTTCCGTTTGTGTCAGGTCGGAAACATCATGAATCAACAACAGCAATTGTGATTCGCGCATCGCGACTTTATAAGAAGTGGCAGAAACCACCACCGGAATTCGTTTACCCGATTTGGTAAGTAATTCGGTGGAATAATTTGTTATTTTTTTTCCTTCAAGTGCGGGCAACAATAAATTTTCATTCAGGCTTTCTCCTTTTTTATTGGAGGAAGTGAAAAAGTCTTCAATCCTGAGATTTTCTTTTTTGTATTGTTTTATACCAAGCGCACGTTCACCTTCGCGATTGATGAACAATATTCTTTTATCAGGAGAAAGAACGACGAGAATATCAGTCATGGCTTCCAACACCGTTCTTGTTTTTAAGGTATCGGTAACGCTGAACAAATTGTATTTTTTCAACGCAACTAAAATCCCTACAGAAAAACAAGTGAGCGAGGTGGAGGAAAGTGGAATGGAATGTCCACCGGTTGTAATGGGAAGTATAATTTGTGTAATAATGCCTTGCGCCAGGGGAATAAAAAGTCCGGTGGTAATGATGATGGTTTGTTTCCGCTTCACACTTTTTTTCGCCATGCGCAACGAATGAATAAAAAGCATGAATAAAGAGGCCATGCCGAGCAATCCGATCCAATAACCTTCAATGGCCCATGTACTGGTGGCTCCTTCGCTATATACCCATGTCCAAAAATTAGAAGGAGAAAATTGGGAAGAGTCCTTATTTAAAAATGTGAGTAAAAGAAAAACAACAGCAGGAGCGTAAATCAGAAATTGAACGGTAAAGGATTCGGCCAGTTTTTTTCTGCCCATGAACAAGAGCGAAAAATGAAATCCCAAAGGCGTGATGAATAAGATACCAATACAAAAAATGCTATTCCATAAAATGGCTTCTTCCGCAGTTCGGCTCATTCTTAAAAATGTGTCGCCCAATTGATAAATGATAAGCGCGAGCAAAAACAGGGAAAAAACTCTGGAAGTTTTGTCGGCCGGAAAATTAATCTTCACATAAAAGAAGATGAAAAGATTAAGCAGTGCGGGCAAAGCGGATAACAGGATGGCTTGCCAATGTGTGAATTGAAGGTCGTATAAGTAGTTCAACATGATGGGTGTGTTTTTTTTGTTGAATTAAATTCTGAGCAATATTACGACCGCCATGCCGAATAGTTTGGCTAAGTTATTTTCCATTCATACGCATGTAAGAATTCGCTTTTTTCTGTAATGAAAAAACGACTTTTGATGTAAGAATTCAAGGGTTTTTGTAAGCGAAAAGGAGAATTTCACTTTACCTCAAAGCGTTTGGGATAACCTTCGGGCGACTGGACTTCATAGAATAAATCCTTGGTGAATTTTTCAATCGGAGTGGAGTCGTAAAAATGAGAAATGGCTTCCATCAGGGAAACGAAATTCGGAAAGATCACATTTCGATCGTGGTCGGCATGCCAGAACTCAATAATTTGTCCGGACTCTCCCGTAAAAATTCCTTTCGCGTCATAACAAATATGATCACCGCCACCATTGTCAAAAATCGGAAACCAGTTTTCATTCCACCAATTCACAATTTCAAAATCAGAACCAATCATGCCATCCAGAATTTCTTTTGAAGAGAACGCGCTTTCCAACGACAAAAACATGGAATTGTTGATCAAGGAAGAGTAACAATTTTCCTGTTGACCATTTTTCCATTTATACAATTCCTTCAATTCATCCGGCAAAACGAAATGATATTTTTCTTCAAGCTGTTTGATTTTTTCGTCTGTCAATCCGGGATTTAATTTGGAATAATAATCAGGACGTTTCGTTTTTAAATTGGCGTCAAGAATCTCAATTAATTTTTTCATTATGTTGAGGGGAGTTTTATCTCTGTATTAAAAATACAAATAACATTTTTTTTGGGGTACGAATTACGAACCCAAAACGAAAAAGTACGAAATACGAAAAGGTACGAATAGAATGTCCGATTTCTTGATTTCGTAACTTTTCGTATTTCGCACTTTTTCGAACTCTTACGTAATTCGTACCCAAGAAAAAATGTTTAATGTAATCTCATAAAAAAAAGAAAAACATCCTCCATCTATATTGTTAATGTTGTTTTCTAACTATATATTGCAAGGAAATGCCTGAGACGGCCCGATCTCTAAATAGCATTTCTCATTCAAAAAAGGGAACCATGAAATTCATCCGCGCTTCATTCGAAAAATTTTCACTCAGGGAAAATCGTAAATGGATTGCTTCCATTTGTCTGATGTTTATCGCTTTGCAAGCATTGGCCAGCGCAGGTGGGGGAGGTGGCGGTGGAAGCAGTTCGGATGATAGCGGGCTGATTGAAATTGTCATTTACATCATTTACCTCATTCCATTTCCTTACAATATTGCAGCGCTCGGCGTGCTCGTTTTGCTTTCATTCATCGGAAGAAAAAAAGTGCGTGCGGTTTCCGGACTGAACAAGATTGCTTCGTTTGATGATGTGGCGCAAACAGAAGCGGAAATTCCCGCCGATTTTATGCAACGCAATCCGGAATTCAACACGGAAGGATTTAAAAGTAAAGTGACAAATGCTTTTTACTCCATACAAATTGCGTGGATGAAAATGGATTTGGGTGAAGTGCGCAAATGGATTACGGATGGCGTGTGGCAACGATTCAACACACAATTCCTCATGATGAAAACCATCGGGCAAGATAATATCATGACCGATATTCAAGTGAAGAAAGTCATCATTGCCGATGTGCAGCGCGATGGAAATTATGATATCATCGATGTTGGAATTCATTTCACGATGATGGATAATTTCATCACGAAAAAAAATCCATCACTCAATACGGAAGGCTATTTGGAAAATGTGGAATACTGGACTTTCATTCGCAAAAGCGGCGTGAAAGAGAAAGATATGTTTCATTCCGAAAATTGTCCATCCTGTGGAGCGCCGCTTCCAAAAAATATGGGCGAAGTGGGCAAGTGCGAAAGTTGTGGTGTGATCACTACATTGGGTGATTACGATTGGGTGCTCTCTGAAATTACTCAAGCGGCCGATTATGCAAACGATAATAACAAGTTGGACAAAGATGGAAAATTGACTTCGCGCATTCGTGAAGCCATGCGGCGTGATTCGGATTTCTCCGTTCAGTTTTTGGAAGACAAAGCGTCGAATGCTTACATGCAAATGCTCTCGGCACAAGTGTTGAAAAAACCGGAACGCATGAGAAGATTTGTCAGTGGAAATTTGTTCGATAAATTTTCCGAACAAATTCAAACAGAACCGCCAATTGCTTTCAATCGTTTGTATCTGAATAATGTGACGTTAATGGATTTTTATCAGAAAGAAGGAAAAGATAATATGGTGGTTGGTTTCAAGCGCACGGCTCAAAAAGTGAATTTGACTGATGGACAAATTACGCCCATCGATTATGCGATGTATACCACAAATGAAATCATGATTCTTTCGCGTGATATGGGCGCGGGACAACCGAAAGGATCGTTGTATGCGCACAGTTGTCCTTCGTGTGCAGGACCAATTACGGATACACTCGATTTGAAATGTTCGTATTGCGGTGCAGAATTGAACAGCACAAAAAATGAATGGATCATTACGAATTTGATGAGTCCGATGGAATACAGTGCGATGGCCGATGAACAGCAATTGCCACTGGTCACACATGTGGGAATAAAAGATTTGGATCCACTTTTCAAGGTGCGCGATTATGCGATCAACAATGTGATGATGATCATTTTCGCAGATGGAAAAATGGAGCAATCGGAATTGGAATTTGCCATGAAGCTCACGCGTAAACTGGGATATGATTCGAAAAAAATCGCGGGCTTTGTATCGCTCGGACAAAATCGTCAATTGACATTACGTTTACCGGAAAATAAAAAGAGCGCACAAAAAGTGTACGACATCATGTTCAAGGCAGCCAATGCCGATGGACAAATTCATCCCGAAGAAAAAGCCATTCTCGATGATGTGCAATCGCGCATACAACAAATGGCCGCTTAATATTTTTATTCTACCCCTACAATGAATAAAAAGAAAATAATTCTTGCGCTTGTTTTTTTCTGTGTTTCAATAATTGCTTTTGCACAACCATTTGTTGATCCGGCAAATGCCAATAGCCAGATTTTTAATACCACGTATAAGGATTCATTGCATTCCAAAAGCAAGACGATTGACGATAATCTTTCCATTTTCTTTCCCAAGAAATTCAAGAATGAAAATGTGTTGTTGCTGCGATTGTCGGGCGAATTGCTTGAGTCGTCCATTGAAAAATCATATTACGATTTGTATGCATTTTCAATTCCGTTCGGTTTTCAATTCACAAGCAAGAATAAAAAATGGAAACCGCTTTTTCTGTTCATTCCCAAAATCAGTTCCGACCTGAAAGATAATTTGTCGAAAGATTTTCAATATGGCGGAACGGGATTGATTACGTATGCAGTGAATGATTCGTTCAAATTAAAAGTTGGATTATTTTACAATCGGGAATGTTTCGGAAATTTTTTCGTGCCGTTGGTTGGTATAGACTGGAGAGCTTCGGAACGATGGAGCGTTTATGGCATTCTTCCTAATAATATGCGTGTGGAATTCAAGTGCAGCAAGAATTTTTATTTGGGACTTGGTTTCAAAAACTACAAGCGCTCTTACCGTTTGTCGCAAAGTTTCAATAATGATTTTGTGCTTGTAAAAGAAACGCAACTCAAGTTCTTTATTGATTTTTACACCAAACAAAAAATTGTTCTTTGTGGTGATATATCTTATATGCTTCAATATGATTTTGCGGAATATGAAAATGACAATCCGAAAATTTTGGGAATGTATAATCCAATTTATTCTCCAATCAACAATGGGTTTGTTTACACATTCGGAATCGCCTACCGCATCAGAAATTAATTAGGCCGCCGAAACGAGGAGAGCGCAGGGTTTATCTGATCAGGCTGACTTTCCCTGTGTATTTGTGATTCTTCCGCAAGAGATCGTTGAAGGAAACTTTCCAAACATACGTATCAATCTGCGCCAAATCTTTTCCACCATTCGCGCGACCATCCCAGCCTTTGCGGAAATCTTTTGTTTCATAAATCAGATTTCCCCAACGGTCAAAAATCAGCATGTGGAATGAGCCTTCATCAATATCAGTTCCAACCGGCATGAACACATCATTTTTTCCATCGCCATTCGGAGTGAATGCGTTTGGTGCATAGAAAGTAAATTCAGGACTGATGAAAATTTCCTGGACAGCCGTATCTGCACAACCATAAGAATTTGAAACGATGAGCGTGACAAAATAAACGCCTGTATCACTATACGTGAATGTTGGATTTTGGAAAATGGAAGAGGAGTGCGCACTATCGCCAAAATCCCATTGCCAGTTACTTGCTCCGATGCTGTTATCCAGAAAATGAATTTCAGGATCAAATTCAGATGCAGTATCCGGATCAGCGGTGAATGCGGCGAGTGGTTGCGGAAATACTTGCACCATGTTTGTATGCGTGGAAGTGGCCATACATCCATTTGCATCGGTGACGGTGAGAATGACGGAATATGTTCCACCCGTCAAATAACAATGTGTAGGATTGCAATTGGTCGAAGTATTTCCATCACCAAAATCCCACGCACATCCCGCAGCAGCAGGAGAAGTGTTGGTGAACGTCACACAAATCGGCGCGCAACCGGTTGTATCAATTCCCGTAAAGCTCGCTGTTGTTCCTGTACTTGGATTGATGGTAACGGTTGAAGAAGTTGTACAACCATTTGCATCGGTCACATTCACCGTATAATTTCCTGCAGCAAGTGAATCCGCCGTCGCATTATTTCCACCCGATGGCGACCACACATAATTGAAAGGACCGGTTCCTCCTGCCAAACTTGCCGTTGAACTTCCATTATTATAACCACATGAAGTGTTCAACACATTAGTCATCGACGAAGTGAAAAGATTCGGTTGTGTGATGGTGACAGTTTGTGTCATAACACAACCATTGCCATCGGTAACAGTACATGTATAAGTGCCAAGTCCCAAATTGGAAATGTTGGTTGTCGTTTGTCCGCCTGGTTGCCAGGTATACGCGTAAGCACCCGTTCCACCACCCACAACAGCAGTAGCCGAACCATTCGATCCACCGAAGCAGGAAATATTTACCTGGTTAATGGAAAGTGTCAATGCAGGAGGTTGTGTAATGGTAACGGTTTGTGTCGATGTACAATTATTTGCATCTGTAACAGTAACCGTATAAGTTCCCGCTGTCAAATTATTTGCCGTCGCACTATTCCCACCCGATGGCGCCCAACTATAAGTATACGGACCTTGTCCACCATTCGCACTCACTGTTGCTGATCCACCTGCGCCACCATTGCAAAGAATATTTGTTTGCGATGTCAACGTTACTGTAGTAGAAGAAGAACTTGCAATCGTTACTGTCTGCGTCACACTACATCCATTTGCATCCGTCACGGTACACGTATATGTACCGGCAGCTAAACCGGTAATTGTCTGTGTCGTTTGTCCTCCCGGTTGCCAACTGTACGTGAAAGGTCCCGTCCCCGTCGGATTGGCTGTGGCCGTTCCTGTTGCGGTGTTGCAAGTAGTTGGAGTAGATGCCATGGTCACCGCCAAATTTCCCGGAGAAATAGTGACAATCACTTGATCGGTAACAACAATGTTTGGTCCGTTACAACTTTGATTGGTGACTTGCGCCGTGTATGCCGTTGTAGTTCCCGGACAAACTAAAACAGAAAGCGAAGTACTTATGACATTGTTGGATGGATCGAGCCAGGCGAATGTATAATTGGGCGGACCGGTTGGCATGAATCGTTGTCCGTCATTATTTGCTGTCCAGTTTGTCGGATAATTTCTTCCCGGAACAAAATAAGCAGTTGATCCCGTTGCATCCTGAATTCCTTCAATGGCAGCACCGCCATTCCAGTTGGTACAAGTTGGTTTTTCACGAATGTAAATGTCAATGATGTTTGTCGTTTCATGCAAAACCATTTGTGAAGAAGCGATCATGGAATTGCAGGAAAACATGGCGACAGAATCCCATGATACTACAAATTCGCGACAGGGAGCAGTTCCATAAACAGCCCAATTGATATCGGAAGTGGAGTTGGGCATTCCCACAACAGGAACAGATGGATCAATATCATGGAAAGGAGCCATGATGGAATTCATCGGATTTTGATTGGAAGGAATGGGATTGTTAATGGGCCATTGGCAATATTGATTGGCTTGTGTCAGATCAAATGTGACGATTGCATTGGAGCCCACCACAATTTGATTGTACACGTTTCCGAAAAAGCTAAAGCAAAATGGCATGTTGATCACTGGCGACCACGTATCGTCGATGTTCACGAGAATGGGCGTACCTCCGTGATAGGAGTAAGGAGAATAAGGAATGCTGTTGACACTATAAGAAGTTGTCCCAACCGATCCTTGTACAGTTGCGGTCAATGTTGTACACCCTCCGCAAATAGTCACGTCGGGACCTGCATTCACCTGAGGACAAGCGCTGGCTTGCGCGTGGATGTCGAGGGAGAACAGGGTTAATAGAATTGAAAAACTAAAAAGTAAAAAATGTTTCACTGCGGGGATATGGTTTGCTAATCAAATATAGGAAAAAAAGGGAAAAAGAGATGATTGATAAAAAGGGTGGTGGTGGGTAATCTTTTCTCAAAATGAAGATATCAGTATATTGCAGCAATAGCAATTTTCAACATTATCACAATATTATTATGAAATACTTTAAGCCAGACCAAGACTGGCAATACAATTCAAAAATATCCAAGATTGACAATAAATGGTTGTTTTATGGTGAGGGATATAGAAAGGCGAGTGAATTGATTGAAAAGCAAATTCTTGAAATCGACAGAAGTGATCAAGATTTTTTAATTTATCCCTACTGTTATCTTATAAGACATTATATTGAAATTCGACTTAAGGAAATTATTGATGAGGGAAACAAAATAAAAGGTAGCCCTATAGATTCATCTAAAGGAGGACACGATCTTTCAATTTTGTGGGATAAGTCACAGGAGACATTGAAAAACCTATGGCTTAATCAATACGAAGAACCATCAAATGATATTTCTGATTTCATTACTGAATTACATTCATTAGACGTTAAATCGGATAATTTTAGATATCCAATTGACAAGAATGGACAAGAAACGCTCAGTAGAGTTTATGAAATCAATTTCAAAAAACTTGCGGAGGCTTTTCAAAACGTGAAGTACTATTTGGATGGGGTAACAGATGGGCTTGCTGCTGTTAAAGAAAATAATGATTTATAACATGGTTTTATTCGGTTGATTACTACCACGAATAGCAACATTTAAGCAATGAAAAAACAAATTTTTGAAACGGAAAATAAAATGCAAGAATGGTTAAGTAAGGAACTTAACCAAAACGACTGTTTTAGAGACTTAATAAGTAATGCTGAAAAAGTTGAAGATAGTTCTTCAACTTCTCTAGTAAAAAATAGAATACTAAACAGCTATAAACATTGTTTAGAATCTTTTGGGTTAATAACAATAATTGCAGAAAATGAAAACATTTCCCTTAAGGAAGGGGATACCTTAAAACCCGATTTTCTCTTATATGCTCCAGAAACAGAAAGCATCGTAGTTGTTGAATTAAAGAACTTGGTATCTCCTTCAAGGCAAGCTGGAACAGAAGTCAGTGCTTATGCAAGCGAAATCAAGTCATATATTCCTTTCATTTCAGATGGTGACATTATTAATGTGATTGTATCCTCTGTTTGGACGGCATTACTCAGGCATTATATTTTTCATGAGATATTTTGGCTAAACAGAAACATCATATGTTTAGAACCAATTGAAATCGATGGAGAAATAAAATTGCAAATTAAGCCTGCCAGTTTTCTAATCGATAATAATATTTCTTTGAAGTTAAGTCATCAACATTTAGGAGGTTATCAAATATGTTTATATGATTATAATCTGTATAAAGACAGGACCAATAGAACAAGATTAGATTCGTTTGTTGAACAAATGAAAACTGCAATAGCAGCGATGTCTTCTAAGGGTAATTCTCAAAAAAATCATGGCTTTGCATTTCTTTGGAAAGACAATTGGGAAGTGAGCCTAGCTCCTTACAGCATTACTGTTTTAAATTTTGCCCCATTTAAATCATTAGAAAGATTTTTTCACGATGATGATTTTAAGCCAAATGAAATAACAGAAAAATTTATTGATATTATTACAGATTATGGACCTGAAGGACACGGTAATTCGTTAGATGAGATCTATAATAACGGTGAAAAATTCCTTGGTAATTTTTGTGAGCCAAGACGAGAAGGATTTACCACTTGGGACAATTTAAAAACAGTAATGATTAGTCGGGGTAGTCTAATGTCATTTCATAGTTGGGGAATATTTTCGGAATTGTTTTCTGATAAATTATATAAAGAATATAGTAAAGGAAATAATCAAATTAGTTTCATCGATCCAAATCTCGGGTTACAACTTATTGACGAACTTATTGACCCCAAATATGAATTTATTGACCTTTCAAATTATAACTCTGACGGAAACAATATTTGTTGATTGTTAGTAAGCAATAATAAGAAAAGATACATTGGAAATATATGATGCAATACTCGGATAAGATTATACCATTGAAATGGAAGTAATATCATAACACATTCTCAATTCACCTTAAAACTATATCCAATCCCTTTCACCGTCTTAATAAATTCATCACCAATTTTCTCTCGTATTTTCCGAATGTGTACATCAATCGTGCGGCTACTTTCTCCCGATTCTTCGCCCCAGATTTCGCGATAAATTTCGGGACGGGTGAAAACTTTTTTTGGAGAGCCGATCAATAACGCGAGCAATTCAAATTCTTTTTTGGGGAGAATGATGATGTCTTCACCTTTCAACACCAAATATCTTTCGCGATCAATTCGGATGGGACCGGCTTGTGTGATCTTCGTTGATTTTTTTGTGCGGTGACGTTTGAACAAGGCTTGAATGCGCATGATCATCACGTTTGCATTCAATGGTTTTACAATATAATCGTCGGCGCCGGCGCTGAATGCGGCAATTTGGGAATAGTCTTCGCTTCTTGCTGTGTAAAATGCAATCAATGTTTTTTCCAGTCCGCTTGTTGCTTTTAATTCCTGGCAAACTTCAATGCCATCCATGCCCGGCATGACCAAATCGAGAATGATCAAATGCGGTTGGAATTTTTTTGCCGACTCAATTCCCTGTTTTCCATTATTGGCACATTGCACAATAAACCCGGCCGATTCGAAAATGTTTTTCAGCGAATCCAATAATTGTTCATCGTCATCAATAAGCAATAAACGATGGCGCTCTTTTAGTTTTTGTAAACTATTTCCGGACATAGCCGCAAAACTATCTCGCCAATGTTGCGTGACGGTTAAGCGCGTGTTAAGCAAGAGTTAATGAAGCGATAGTTGAAAATCATGATTCCCATTTGCACACAATATTTTACATAACCTTAATGTGCCTGTAACGCAGAACTAATGCCGTGCATATTTCTTTGCCTCCGTAAACTTTTTGTAAAAAAATTAATTTCAAAAAGTATCCAACGTGTAATTGTTTCGAAAAAAATAAATAATTAAAAATTAACACCATGCAAATCAACCACCCTTACAAATTCAAATTCAAGCAACTTTTCACGTTCATCGCATTGATCCTGTTTGCTACTGCCAATGCGCAACAAGACACTGCAAAAAAAGAATTCAAGCCGTCGGGAAAAATTTATGGCTATGCATTCGGAGATTACTATTATAAAATGCATGCAGATTCAGCCGGTCGCGGAACAAACCAGTATTCCAACATGCCCGAAACAACCAATGGATTTGAATTCCGCCGAATTTATTTGGGTTATGATTACAATATAAGCGAGCGTTTCTCCACCGAATTTCTTCTTTCGTATGAAGGAAATACATTGAGCGATAACAGCCGCACCGTTTTTATCAAGGCGGCAAATCTTCGCTGGAAAAATATTTACAAAGGAGCGGATCTTATTTTCGGACAACAGGCAACTCCTGCATTCCCTTTGCTCGCGGAAAAAATATGGGGATACCGTTCCATTGAAAAAACAATTCTGGATATGCGCAAAGGAGCGAGTTCAAATGATCTTGGAATTGGCATTCAGGCGAAAATAGGAGAGAAGGGAAATTTCGGTTACAATCTTCTTGTGGGAAATGGAACAGCGCAAAAATTGGAAACAGATATTTTCAAAAAATTCTACGGCGATTTTTGGGTGAAACTGCTCAATCAAAAATTAGTGTTTGATGTTTATGCAGATTATGAACGCACCATGATGACGCCTGTGCTTCATAAATACAAATCCAATTTCAAATTCGATGCGATGTACACAACAGATGCGATAACTGTGGGAGTAGAAGTGTATTCACAATTGCAACACAATTATGTTGGGTATACCGATACAACAGCTTCTCCTTTCACACATGATACAACGAATGCAATGGTATTGGGAATTTCAGGATTTGTAAGAGGAACAATCATTAAAGACAAACTCGGATTTTTTGCGCGATATGATTTGTATAATCCTAACACAAGCTTTAACGCAGAATATGTTTATTCCATGGGTTCAGCTCCTGTTACCGAATCGTTCATGACCGTCGGAGTTGATTATACGCCGCACAAAAATGTTCACATCATGCCCAACTTGTGGTACAACAGTTACATGAGTCGCGCCAAGAACGCAACGGGCCATGTAAAAAGTGATTTCGACATGGTTCCCCGCTTAACAGTGTGGTACATTTTTAAATAACACTTTACGAAAGACTTATCCTGAAGTTAACACTGACTTAACACTAAAAGGAGAGTTTTGCAGTGTTGGGAGGGACAAAAATTAACGCATTCTCCATAAACAAAAAACAACAAACTAACTTATGAACTATTTCAAATCACTAGCCGTCCTGGGACTTTCAACCGCACTTATTTTTTCCTCTTGCGGTTCGGGCGGACAAAAAAATCCCAACGATTCTACGTCAGGAACAACAACCGTTTCCGAAATTTTGGGAGCAGGCGCAACTTTCCCATATCCCTTGTATTCCAAAATGTTTGACGAATACAATAAAAAGACAAACATTAAGGTAAATTACCAATCGATCGGTTCGGGTGGTGGAATCAAACAATTGCAAAGTAAAACGGTTGACTTTGGTGCGTCGGACGCGCCGATGAGTGATGAGGACCTTTCAAAATCTCCGGCAGCCATCATGCATATTCCCGCTTGTCTCGGAGCAGTTGTAGTTACTTATAACATTCCGGGTAATCCCAAATTGAAATTCTCTCCTGAAGTGGTTGCGGATATTTTTCTTGGGAAAATAAAAAAATGGAATGATCCAAAAATCAAAGCGGATAATCCTGATGCAAAATTGCCTGCAACGGATATCACTGTTGTACATCGCTCGGATGGAAGCGGAACCACGTATGTTTTTTCTGATTACCTGAGCAAAGTGAGTACGGATTGGGCAACAAAACCGGGAAAAGGAAAAGCGCTCGATTGGCCTGTTGGAATTGGTGCAAAAGGAAATGAAGGAGTGGGAGGAATGGTAAAACAAACTCCGGGAAGCATCGGTTATGTTGAGCTTGCTTATGTAATGCAAAATCAAATGACTGGCGCCATGATCAAAAATAAATCCGGAAATTTTGTTGAAGCTTCTCTTGCCTCCATCAGCGCTTCAGCCAATGTTACGATTCCCGAAGATTTCCGTGTTTCACTTACGAACACAGATGCTGCAGATGGTTATCCGATTTCAAGCTTCACTTACATTTTGGTCTATACCAATCAATCGTATGATAATCGTACGGAAGCACAGGCAAAAGCAACAATTGATTTGATTAACTGGATGGTGCACGACGGACAAGCATTTGCAGAACCACTTATGTATGCAAAACTTCCTGATGCAGTAGTGAAGTCAATCGAAACGTCCATGAAAAAAATTACATACAAGGACAAATCATTGATGTAAAATGAAACGAATAAAAATTTGGTTTGGTTAACCTTTATGGGTTAAGGCGAATTGCTGAAAATGCAATGCGCCTTAACTATTTTAAGAAGTCATGATAAAATTAGTATCAGAAAAAATTGTACGAAAAAGTGCATTGTCGGAAAGAGTTTTTCAGAAAACACTTTTGCTTTCCGCCTTATTTTTGATTGTCATTTTGTTGGGAATTCTCGTGACACTTGTGATCAATTCTGTTCCTTCCATCAAGGCAATTGGTTTTGGTTTTGTGTACAATAAAAAGTGGGACCCGGTTGGTGATGAATATGGCGCTTTGCCTTTTTTGATTGGCACATTGCTCACTTCTTTTCTCGCACTTTTAATTTCACTTCCATTTTCACTTGGCATCGGATTGTTTCTTGGAGAATATTTCAAGACAGGAATTGTATCGGGAATTTTCAAAAATATTTTCCAGTTGCTCGCGGGAATTCCATCCGTGATTTATGGTTTCTGGGGAATTTTTGTACTCGTTCCAATCATGCGCGATATTGAAATGAAAGCAGGAGTGCCGCCGGTGGGTGTTGGAATTTTAACGGCGTCATTGATTCTTGCCATCATGATCATGCCTTATTCCGCATCACTTATTCGGCAAGTGGTAACGATGGTTCCTTCCAATTTGAAAGAAGCGGCTTATTCTCTCGGTGCAACGAAATACGAAGTGACGAGATATGTCATCATGCCGAATATTCGTTCGGGAGTTTTTGCAGGCGTGTTGCTTTCATTGGGAAGAGCGTTGGGAGAAACAATGGCAGTAACCATGCTGATTGGAAATACGGATGGTGTTCCCAATGGTTTTTTCAGCACGGGAAATACAATGGCCAGTGTCATTGCCAATCAATTTACAGAAGCAACGGGCGAATTGCATTATTCCGCATTGGTGGAAATGGGTTTGTTGCTTTTTGTGGTGACGACAATTATCAATATGGTTGGAAGAAGAATTATTAATCGCTTTTCTGAAAATGGATAATAAGATCGGCTATAGAAATTTCAAGAATCATTTTTTCAAGGGATTGGTAATCTTTTTTACCGCCGTTGCAACAGTGCCGCTTGTGCTTATTCTCTTTTATATTTTTCGCCAGGGAATTTCAGCCATTAATTGGAATTTCCTTGTTGCAGAACCAAAACCGGTTGGAGAAACGGGTGGCGGTGTATACAATGCCATCATCGGAACCTTGTTAATTATTCTTGTCGCTTCAGTCATCGCGATTCCGATTGGAATTACTACAGCTTTGTATACGAGAGAAAAGCCAAAATCAAAACTTGCTTACTGGACAAATATTTCGGTGGATGTTTTGCAGGGAATTCCTTCAATAGTAATCGGGATTATCATTTATTTCTGGATCGTTAAACCATTGGGAGGTTTCTCCGCATTTTCCGGAAGTCTTGCACTCGCCCTGATGATGCTTCCTTCCATTATCAAATCAACACAGGAAACCTTAAAATTAATTCCTGATTCATTGAAAGAAGCTTCACTTGCGCTCGGTGTTCCGTATTACAAAACAATCATGCGAGTTATTCTTCCTGCGGGATTGAGCGGAATTCTTGGTGGAATTATTTTGGGTGTAGCAAGAATATCAGGAGAAACAGCGCCGTTACTTTTTACGGCATTCGGAAATCCATACACCAGTTACAATATGGCAAAACCGATGAGCAGTCTTCCACTTGTCATTTTTAATTATGCCAATAGCGCGTATGAAGATTGGCATCGGTTGGCTTGGGGCGCCTCATTTTTGTTGATCACGTTCATATTGGCGCTGAATATTCTCACAAAAATCATTGAAAAAAAATGGAAAGTCCAGTTCTAGAAATGACAACCATGAGTCAGCCAGAAACACATACAGAAATTAAGACGGCTCCCGAGCAAGTAAAACTCCACACTATGGAACAACCTGCAGAAGAAAAAAAGTTGCGTAAACCCATTCTGAAGACGAAGGATTTCAATGCATTTTTCGGAAAAAATCAGGTATTGAAAAATGTAAATGTTGAACTTTCCAGCAACCAGGTGACGGCAGTAATGGGTCCTTCCGGTTGTGGAAAAACAACGTTTATCCGTTGCATTAACCGAATGCACGAGTTGACACCAGACGCAAAAGTGAGTGGAGAAATGTTGCTCGACGATTTGGATGTGTACGACATGAACACGATTGTACTGCGAAGAAAAATCGGAATGGTGTTTCAGCGTCCGAATCCTTTTCCGACCATGAGCATTTATGAAAATGTGATAGCGGGTTATTCGCTCAACGGAATACGCCTTTCAAAAACCGATAAGGAGCAGATTGTTACCGAATCGCTCACACGTGCGGCTTTGTGGAATGAGGTAAAAGATAATCTTCATAAAAAAGGAACTTTTCTTTCCGGTGGTCAGCAACAACGCTTGTGTATTGCGCGCGCCATTGCCATGAAACCAGAAATTCTTTTGCTCGATGAAGCAACTTCCGCGCTCGATCCGATTTCAACAGCGAAAATTGAAGAGTTGATTTACGAGTTGAAAGACAAATACACCATCATCATTGTTACGCACAACATGCAACAAGCGGGACGTGTGAGTGATTTCACCGCATTTTTTTACATGGGTGAGCTGATCGAATTTGATTCCACCAAGGAAATTTTCACCAATCCCAAAAATCCGCGTACACAGAATTACATCACGGGCAGATTTGGATAGAAAATAATTCAGTTATTCATTCCTGTTCAAGAAACAAAAAAATTATGTCGCACTTAGACGTAGAAATACATTTACTTAAGGAAGAGTTGATCGAAATGCAAAGACTTGTGCGTTCGCAGCTCACCAAATGCAAGAATTCGCTCATGCAATTCGATACCGATCTTGCAAAAGAAGTGTTGGCCAATGAAAAACGTGTCAATGCGCTTGAATTGAAAATCGATCGCGATTGTGAAAATATTTTGGCCTTGTTGAATCCGGTCGCAATTGATTTGAGGTTTATTCTCGCCGCGCTCAAGATCAATTCCAACATGGAAAGAATTGGTGATAATGCGGAAGGCATCGCACGTTATGTGCTCGATCTTACCACGCCGTTCGACCAGGACATGCTCAAGGAATATGAAGTCGAGCGAATGTATCATGTGGCTGTCTCGATGATGGATGATGCACTCGATGCGCTCATCAAAGAAGATACTTCCATTGCCAGAAAAGTTTTTCTTAAGGATGATATTCTCGACAGCATTAATCAGAATGCCACAGGAACCACCTTGCGTTACATTCGCCAGAATCGAACCGACACATTACATTTTCTCAATACGTTATCGATCATCAGAAAATTGGAAAGAGTAGGTGATCAGACAAAAAATGTGGCGGAAGAAATAATTTTCTTCATCGAGGCAAAAGTGCTTAAGCACAAGGAAAATTAAGAGTGGTTGCTGCTGATTACGCGAATTGCGCAGATTTAAAAAAGCGATTAGTCAAACTTTTCTTGAATAATTCCTATCAGGATTTTTTCTTTTTAATGGATTTTGTTTTCGCTGTTGATTTTGTTTTTGTAGTTGCTTTGGGTTTTAATGTTTTTACATAGGCAACACTGAGCGCGAAATATTTTTTCAATTCCTTGGTGTTCTTCAATAAGGAATCGGGAACAGAAACATATTCTTTCAAAACCGTTCCATACGCTTCATGCAATTTAGCCTTATATTTTTTCAGGAAATCTTCCCAGTCTTTTTCAGAAAGGCGAAGTGCAAGTGAACCATTCTTGTCGAGCAGCGAAAACATATTTCCATTGTGCGAAGTGTAAGGCATCGTTGCACCTTTCCGTTCGATGGAAGGATCGGTTGCAACCAATTTTTCATAGAGCGCAAGATTTTCTGCGTAATGTGCGTTCGTTGGTTTTTTAGTAGCCATGATTATCAGTTTTTAAAAATTCATTTTCTTTTTTGCAACATAATAAGCGTGGTATCGTCTTGTAAAATTTGTCGTCCGTCGGTTAAATCGGCAAGGTATTTTGACAAGGCGATTGGGTTTTCAAAAAAATCAGGACGATCAAAAAGAGTTTTCAGGGGATCAACATCATTGCCGTGATTTTCCAAATGTTTAGCCAAATGAAAAATTCCATCGGTAGAAATGAATAATCGTTCCAGTTTTTGCGTTGAACAACTTTGTATTCCGATTCCTATACTTTCCCCGAGCAATGCCTTACCCAAATAATTCGGACGATTCATTTCATCAAGCACCCGAATCTCATCGTTAATCATAAAACATCCATCGCCCGAATAAAAAATAAAAGTTGTTTCTTCCGTTACCACAAAACCAATCAGCGTAAAGAATAAATAATTTTTGATGAATTCTTCCCGTTCAGAAGTTTGTTGGAGTTCGACGATATTTTCCAGATAAGCTATGATGTCTTTATAAAATGTACGGGGATCAAAAGAATTAGTCTTCGGGAATTTTTTTCAAATAATTCATCGTAAAATTTACACCCAATCGCGCGCCCACTTCGCTGCTGTGACTCGAACCGCAACCATCGGCAACAACACCGATGATTATTTTTTCATCTTCATAAAAAGCATACGCATCCTGGTTGTTGTAAAAAAGTTTTTGATGCGTTTCACCAATGATGGATGCGGATGCGTGTTCGAAATTCATTTTAACTATTCTCGTTGCTACAATCTATGTTGACTTCACCATCCTTGTAAAAAGCATAAAACCCGCCAAATTCCCGTAGAAGTGTTGAGTTGTCGGGTAATGATTCTGCTTTTTTTATCCATTCGATAAATTTCGGAATGACTTTTTGAATCAATAATTCTTCCGCGTCTTTCCTGTTTTTTGATTCCACAGTTCCTGTGCGAATGAGAAGTTGATCATGGTCGACTCTTTTATCTTTTCTGCGAATGTTGCATTCAAAAATGTTGTCGCCAGATGAAATTTTTTGTGGTTTCCAATAAGTAATGAAAGTGGAAATCTCAATGTTGTTCGACTCCAGCGCATTTTTCAAGAAAGAAGATTTCAGCACATAGCTAAATCCTTTTGGCGCTTTAGGTTTATTTATTTTAAGAATCATTTCGATGTCTTTCCTTACTTATTTCGCATTTCCCCTAAATCTTCTCGCCTTAAAAAATTCTTCGCGTTGTGTTTTTGTCTGGGATAATGAATCGAAATTTAATGAACAATCTTATTCCTCCGCCTCCTTATCCAAATGCTGTTGCACAATGTCAATCGCATTTGTAATCACATCGCTCAAGGCAGTGATAAACGTTCCTTCCCGCGCAATGTTGATCGCGTGCTTGATCGCGTCAGTTTCTTTGGGGATGATTTCGTACGTCACTTTTTTATTCTGCGACTTGATTCCTTCCACAATCAAATTGATGATTTCTTCTTCCGTGCGACCGCGCAAATGTTTTTCCTGTCGAATAATAATATGATCAAACATTCTCGCTGCAATGGTCGCACACTCGCGAATATCCTCGTCGCGACGATCGCCCACACCTGCGATGATGCCAACCTTGTGATCGGATTTTATGCTTTGCAAAAAATCTTCAATGCCCAAATATCCCGCAGGATTATGCGCAAAGTCGATCATCACCTTGAATTTTTTGAAATTGAAAATGTTCATTCTTCCCGGTGTTTGTGCTGCGCCCGGAATAAAGGTGGTCAATGATAATTTGATGTCTTCCGTTTTGAATCCCCACAAATAACTGGCGAGTGTTGCTGCCAAAACATTCGCGATCATGAATTTTGCTTTTCCATTTAAGGTGAGCGGAACATGCGTCGCTTTTTCCACACGAATTTTCCAATCGCCTTTTTTGATCGTGATAAAACCATTTTCATAAACGGCCGCAATTCCACCTTTGCGACAATGATTCACAATTACATCGCAATGTTCATTCATGCTGAAATACGCCACCTTGCAATCCACACCAGCCGCAATCGCCACACAATTTTCATCTTCCGCATTCAACACTGCCCAACCATCTTTTTTCACACTGTTCACGACGACCGCTTTTACGCGCGACAAATCTTTCAAGTCATTGATATCTGCCAATCCCAAATGATCTTCCTGAATATTGGTGATGATGCCAATGTCGCAGCGACTGAATCCCAAACCAGCGCGCAAAATTCCACCGCGTGCTGTTTCCAAAACTGCAAATTCAACAGTGGGATCTTTCAAAATAAATTCAGTGCTGATCGGTCCTGTCGTATCGCCTTTTTCAAGCATGTGATTTTGCACATAGATCCCATCGGATGTAGTGAATCCAACTTTGTAACCATTATTTTTTACAATGTGCGCAATCAATCGCGTCGTCGTTGTTTTTCCATTGGTGCCTGTCACGGCAATGATTGGAATGCGTGAAGGTTTTCCGGGAGGATACAACATGTCGATGACAGGAGCGGCTACGTTGCGGGGCAAACCTTCCGATGGTGCGAGATGCATGCGGAATCCCGGAGCGGCATTCACTTCCAAAATCACGCCTCCATTTTCTTTCAGTGATTGCGTCAAATTTTTTGCCATGATGTCGATGCCGCAAACATCCAAACCGATGACGCGTGAAATTCGCTCGGCGAGAAAAATATTTTCGGGATGCATCATTTCCGTCACATCAATCGAAGTTCCTCCTGTACTGAGATTGGCTGTCGATTTCAAATACACAATCTCATCTTTCGACGGAATGCTTTCGAGCGTGTAATTTTTTTTCTCCAACAAATCGAGCGTGTCGCGATCGACGGTGATTTCTGTCAATACATTTTCGTGACCATAACCACGGCGCGGATCCTTATTCGTTTCATCGATCAATTGCTGGATCGTACTTTTTCCATCGGCCACGACATGCGCAGGAACACGTTGTGCGGCGGCGACAACTTTATTGTCAATGACCAACACGCGAAAATCAAAACCGGTAATGTATTTTTCTACAATAACTTTTCGCGAATATTTTTTTGCAAACGCCATTCCTTCCACCGCATCTTCCCATTTATTCACATTGATCGAAACACCTTTTCCATGATTTCCATCGAGCGGTTTAATCACGATCGGATATTTGATGCGATCGATCGTGTTTTGCAAATCTTCTTCATCCACACAAATATCTCCCTTGGCAACCGGAATGGAAGCGGCATCGAGCATGCGTTTTGTTTCTTCCTTATTGCACGCAATGTCAACCGCAATGTTACTCGTCTTGCAAGTGATCGTCGCCTGAAAACGCATTTGATTCACACCATATCCCAATTGCACCAATGAATTTGTGCCCAAGCGAATCCACGGAATATCGCGCGCCACAGCTTCGTCCACAATACTTCCCGTGCTCGGTCCCAAGCGCACATCTTCGCGAATCTCCCGCATCTTTTTCAAATCGGCTTGCAAATCATACGTTTCATTTTTCACCAATGCCATCGCAATATTCACCGCCGATTCAGCAGCGAAAATTCCCACTTTTTCTTCCACGTAACTGAACACCACATTATAAATTCCGGGAGTTTTTGTTTCGCGCGTTCTTCCAAATCCCGTTTCCATTCCCGCCAGCGATTGTGTCTCGAGCGCAATGTGTTCGATCACATGTCCCATCCACGTACCACGTTCAACGCGCATAAAAAATCCGCCGCGGACTTCTTCGGAACAACGATGTTCAATCATGGAAGGAAACATGGCTTCCAACCGTTCGCGAAAACCATCAATCTTATTGGTAGGAAGTTCTTCGAGTTCTTCCAGGTCCAAACGCATTTGAATTAATTTTTTTCTCGATACGCTCCAAATATTCGGTCCGCGCAAAGCTTGAATGTTGAGGATTTTCACGGTGTGTGTGTTTTAGGAATTTGTCTTGCTGTAAGGTAAATAATTTCTTTTTATGGAAAAGGTAATTTGGGGATGGGGTAATTAGGGTAATTGAGGTTTGTAGTTAGTCGTTTATTGTTAGTCGTTTGAAAAAATAATTTTCCTCAATTCCTCAATTCAATTACCCTAATTACCGCAATTCACTCAATCACTTTTTAATAACAAAGGAGTTTGATAACTCCGAAAAATTCTTCCCCAATTAACCCCTTTTTCCAATAATTTTACACCATGAATAATCCCAAAGGAAAGCTCATCGTCATTGGAGGCGCCGTGGACAAAGGCAGTTTTACGGAGAAAAGTTTTGACAAGCAGGTAGAGAAGAACCTGAATTTTTTCGAGACTGGCATTTTGAAGCGATTGATCATCGAATCGAGGTTGAAAGAAAATTCGCATATCGAAATTATTACGACGGCTTCAAAAATTCCGCATGAGGTGGGACCGGAATATGCAAAGGCATTTGAATATCTCGGTGCGAAAAATGTGCATGTGTTGCATATTGGAAAACGGGAAGAGGCGTTGACGGAAGATACGATTTCCCGAGTAAAAAAAGCGGATGTGGTGATGTGTACGGGTGGTGATCAATTGCGATTGACAACGATTTTAGGCGGCACACAAATTCATGATTTGTTGTTGGAAAAATATAAAAACGAAGATTTCATTTTTGCAGGAACTTCTGCCGGAGCCGCCGCCGCATCGAGCAGCATGATTTACCAGGGCTCGAGCAGTGAAGCCTTGTTGAAAGGAGAAGTGAAAATCACCAGTGGATTGGGATTTATTGATGACGTGATTTTTGATACACACTTTGTACATCGAGGAAGAATTGGCCGTTTGTTTCAAGCGGTGGTGAGCAATCCGAAAACATTGGGAATTGGATTGGGTGAAGACACGGGCTTGCTGATCAAGGAAGGAAAATCGATGGAAGCAATTGGTTCAGGACTGGTGATTTTGGTGGATGGCAGACATATTAAGGACACCAACATTACACAAGTGGAAATGGGAAGTCCGATCTCCATCAAGAATTTGGTGGTACATGTGATGGCGCAAAATGATCATTACGATTTTGAAAAACATGAGTTGACGATTCACGCCAATCAGCACGCATAAGAATTCCCTTTGTGTCTTGGTGTCTTAGTGGCAAAACAACACTCGCTTGAGAAATAGTTCTATCTACTTAATTTTCATTTGCACAATTTTCTTCGCATTTAATAGGCATAATGTTTCTGCATTTTATGTCAAACAAAAATTTTCTGACAGCATCGTTTCCATTCATCCCAATTTGTATCTCGCCGCATTAACGTTTGATGGCAACAGCTTGTTTGATTCAGGTGAAACCAATTTTCCCATTTCATTTTCTTTTAATGTTTCGCAAGATGGAAATGGTGATGGAAAAGTGGATGTGGAAGATAATTTGGAGAATGTCGTGTTGTATTCCATTGGCAATAAAATAACGGGAGAAGGAAGAACTGGGATTTCTTCTCGTGGACCGAATGATCAGCGTCCGGCAATTTATTTTCATTGTGATACAGTAGGAACTTATCGGGTTTATGAATATTGGCTTTATTATGCGGATAATGATTGGATCAATAATCACGAACATGATTGGGAAAAATATTTTGTGTATGTAGAAAACAATGTTCCCAAATTCATCAAGCTGAGTCATCACAAATCATTTACAACCTATCGTTGGGATGATTTTCCGAAAGAAAATGATTTTCCAATTATTGGTGTTCATCGTGGTTCACATGCCATGCACAATTATGCGGAAGATGGTGTGAAGATTTCGCACTACGGAAAAATTTCGGCAAACAAGGGAAAGTTGCTTCATGGAAATAATGAAACCATTCCGTGGATAATTTATTCCAATGATAAAAATGCAATTGGAGTACTTTCATTTCCACAAACAATAGAAACATTTTATTACGGCGATCTAAATTATTTTTTCAATGGAAATGAAATGGGAGATGGAAATAAATCGCCGTGGAAAAGAGTGGAGTGGGGAAGTCCTCCCATGCCTTAAATAGAATCGCCACAGAGGCACAGAGACACAGTAAAAAAACTGTGCCTTTGTGTGGCAAAAAAAACATTTTACAATCTTACTCCCAACACACAAACATCATCGGTCTGCGTATTTTTTCCTTTCCATTCCCGGAAAGCCATAGTGAGAAAAGATTTCTGCACATTCGCGGGAAGATAAAACAGCTCACCTAAAAATTCCTGCATCTTTTTTTCTTTCATCGTTTTATTTCCCATACCTCCGATTTGATCTTTGAATCCATCGGAAGACAAATAGACCATGCTGTTTTCTGGAAGGATCATTTCGGTTTCATTGTATTTGCGATCTTTTTCAATTTGCCAGCCGCCAATTGGATAATGATCACCGCGTAAATGTGTTGTTCCTTCGGGATTGATAATTGTAATTTTTCCTCTCGCTCCGGCGAATTTCAACGATCTTGTTTTTTGATTGAAAGAACACAAGGAAATTTCCATCCAGTCATTGTCTTCCTTGCTCTTTTCCGAAAACATGTTAAACGTTTCAATCCATTTCTTGTCAATTTCTTCCAGCATATTTCCGAGAGAAGAAAAGTTTTTTCCCAACACCACATAATTCAAATACGAAATTGCCAATACGGAAAGCATCGCTCCCGCCAAACCATGTCCGGTACAATCGGCCACAGCAAAAATCACACAATCATTTTTTTCCGCGATCCAATAAAAATCGCCGCTGATAATATTTTGTGGTTCGTATAAAACAAAATACTCCTTTACCAAGCGATCGAAATGCCGTTGCTGAGGAAGCAATCCGTTTTGGATCGTGGCGGCATAAGAAAACCCCTGGAAAATTTCCTGGTTCAGCTTATGCAACCGCAAGTATTCCTCGCGGAGATTTATTTCATCCAATGAATTAATTTCATCAATCTTGTCTTGAGGAAATGCTGTTGACATAGTAGGAGGATTTAAAGTTAAAATCCAAAACTATCAACTACTTGTTACCTCAACATTAGCAGACCTTACGTTAAGATTAAGTTCGACGGAAAAGAACGGGAGAAAAGATCAACTGCGATTTTTATCCGATGAAAATAAATTGGAGTTAATAATGAATGAAATTTTAGACGAAGAGCTAATGTTAAGGTAACAGGGTTAATTATTTGCCCCGGATAAAAAATGTTTTGCCACAAAGGCACTAAGGCACAAAGTCATTTTATACAATATTCTTAAGCTAAAACTTAGTGTCCTTGTGCCTTTGTGGCAATAAAAATCACCCATCCATCCTAACAATCTTCGGCGAAAACATTCCCACCACTTCCACCAAATCCGTTTGCGCCTTCATCACTTCATGAATGTCCTTGTAGGCATGTGGTGCTTCATCCAATCCTCCTCCAATCAACGTCACGCCATTTTCCGCCAACACATCTTTCATCGCTTTATTCGTCACCGTAGCGATCGCTTTGGTGCGCGACATTTTTCTTCCTGCTCCATGCGAAGCGGAATTGATGGAAGAGACATCGCCTTTACCACGCACAATAAATCCCGGCGCCGACATCGATCCCGGAATAATTCCGAGCACCCCTTTTCCAGCCGGCGTCGCACCTTTGCGGTGAACGATCACTTCTTTTTCATTCAACATTTCTTTCCACGCAAAGTTGTGGTGGTTTTCCACAATGCCCATTGGCTGTGTTGCCAAAGCCGAAGCAATTTTTTTATGAATTGCATGGTGACAAGCAGAAGCATAATCACCGGCGAGATTCATTGCGAGCCAGTATTCCATTCCTTCCTGCGTATCGAGTGAAAGCCAGGCCAAATGTTTTGCTTCTTTTGGCAACGGACATTTTTCCATTGCAATTTTCGTGTAATGATTTGCAATTGTTGCACCCAATCCGCGCGAACCGGAATGTGAAAGCAACGACAAATATTTTCCAGGCGTAATGTTGAATTCATTTTCTGCATCGTGAATTTCAATCACACCAAATTCCACAAAATGATTTCCTGATCCGGAAGTTCCCAATTGTTTCGCCGCTTTTTGTTGCAGCGTTTTTAATAATGGAATTTCATTGAAGAGGGAACGATCCGTGATCTCATGCGCTTCGTTGTCCTTGAATTCTTTTCCTGAACCGAACAATGTATTGTCCGTAAGAATTTTGTACAAACCTCTTTTATCATTTTCAATCAGCGTATCCGGCAAATCAAAAATGCTCAGGCACATTCTGCATCCAATGTCCACACCCACACCATAAGGAATGACTGCATTTTCCGCAGCGAGCACACCACCAATTGGCAAGCCATAGCCTTGGTGCGCATCGGGCATCAACGAACCGGCAACAGCAACGGGCAAACGAATTGCAACATCCATTTGGTTTCTTGCACCTTGCTCAATATTCTCTTCGCCAAAAATGCTGTACGTTCCCGCTTCCTCACGCAAAGGAATTTCAGGAATGTCCGAAACTTTTGGCTTTTCAATCAGCGCATCGGCAATGACGGAAAGATTGTCGTCCTCGAGATAATCAGTTGGAGAAGCCAGCACATTGGCCATGAGCTCGAGCACTTCTTCGCGTGTGCTTTTACGGTAATGTTTTTCAATTACGGTAATAGCAATGCCAATCGCGCGACCTTGACGGTAGCCGATGTTGCGAAGATCTTGTCCTTTGATGTTGAGTTTGTTCATTGGTATTTGTTCTGAATGGTAAAGTTATTTTTTAAAGCGGAAGAAAACAGTTTTCCGTTTTGTTCCCCACAAAGGTGAAACACAACTGCGCAACGGAATTGCGCAGTTGAAATTATTTTGTTAAAACTGAAAAGTGTTGAATGGGTAACAGGGCGAAAAGAGTGCTGTTTGGTGCTCTACCGCTGAGCTACGGACCAATTTTTCATGGTGTTGATCCGGTGAGATTCGAACTCACGACCGCCCGATAAGAATCGAAGTAACTCTTTTCTACGACACCATTCAAGGGGTTATCTTTTAAAGAGCAAGAAAAAAATCTCACTTGCTTTTCTTTTTTCTTCGTGCCTTTGTGCTTTAGTGGCAATAACACGTTTCAAGGAATTATTTCTTGGCGACAATATTTTTGCCACCAAGACACAAAGGCACAAAGTTTATCGAGATGGAATTTTTAATCCCATTCTTTTCATTGCTAAAAGCGCTTCCGCATTTCCTTTTGCATCGTTCACCGGATTATGATCATGTGTGGTTTTGCGAAATAATCTTTTCCATTCGCTGTTCAATCCTCCATCCATTTTCATTCCGCAATACAAATCGCCAATTCGACGCGCTGAAAAACCAAATGGATTTTTTCCAAGGTAATAATGGAAATAATAATTGATCCACTGCCAGTCAAACGCCGGATTATCACTGATGAAAATCGGTTTGCCATCGGAAGCAGTACTCAACCATTGCGCGAAATTTTTCATGACCAATTCAGGTGAATCAAATTTTTCATGTTGCGCTCTTGAAAATCCGCTTACGTTTAACGCTTCGGGAATCCATTCTTTTGAAATCGGTCTTGTTTTTCCGTAAAATGTTTTTGACAAGGAAGGCTCGACCACTACTGCGCCGAAACAAACCATGGAATATTTATTCGGAATAGGTCCATCCGATTCCACATCTACTACGATGTAACTCATTTTATTTTTTGTTTTAATAATTTGAAACAGGCGACAATCTACAAGCGTGTAAAAGGAGTCGAACCTCATCCCGCATTACTGCAGGATTTCTGCCAAACGAAGTAACGCTTTATATACGGCACTGTTTTTTTCAATGTTTTATAACGGGCAAAAAGCTGCAAAAGTTCTTTTACCGGCGCTCTACTTTGAGCTACTGTGTGATTTTTTATTTGTGCACAATAAAAAGTCACACAGGTTAGACTTGCACCAACAACCTCCGGGCCCTAAGCGAAGTATCTCTTGCATACGGCACCGTTATTTCAATTTTTTTAATGGGCAAAAAACTGCAAAAGTCTTTTTCTCCTACTGCCTTTACTATTCGGCTACTTGCAATTTTCATCACAAGACTGGGATTGCACCAGCTACTCATAGGTCTTAGCGAAGTATCTCTTGCATACGGCACCATTAAGTTTGTGTCGGAATTTTTATCCAACAATATTTTTTTTTCATAAAGAAAACAAGCAACAAACTAAAAGGGGCTTTTGTCGATTAACAGTCGAAGTAACCCTTCTATACGGCATTGATTTTCCAAATGAAATTAAACAGGCAACTAATGGATGGGGAGTTTCGGGTTGGTTGAAGTAGCCCCGTCCGACGGCACTGTTTATTTTTTTTCCAAAAGCAAAAATCGATTCAAGTATCGGGGGATCGCTGTGAGGATTTGCACCTCTTTCCGATTTTCATCGGAACCCTATTCCCCCATCGTGGAGCGAAGTAACTTTTATCTACGGCATTTTGGAAATATGTAAATACTATTTTCATTGCATAAATTAAACAACGGTAAAAAGCAACAGGTCTGCTTTCTGCCAGGGCAGAACGGTCGTCCTATATCTGTCGTGTGACAGACAGTTGACCGGTAATGTTTATCCGTCTTGCGGCGGACTTGATTACCATTTGCGATCGCACAGTTACCCGTGCACCACTACCTTAGGACCGTTAGAGAAGTATGACCCATTTACGACACGTTGTTTTGTCGTTATGCATTTTTTCAAAGAACGTTTTCTCCTGTTACGCGTTGCACAATGTTCAGGAACCAGAGATAATTTTCCTGCCCTTTATTTCCCGTTTCATTGTCGCACCGATAAAATGCGATGTACAATGTTACGGATGTTTGCAAACGCTCAATCAGTTTTTCCGCTCTTTCCAAAGCGTTGAACCAATTTCCTTTTTTGCCGCTCGACCAGGCATTGTACGCCTCGTCATGCAATTCGATGATCTCGAGAATCTCTACATCATCCAAATATTTTTCAGCAAAACGTCTGGCGATTGTGGCGTGATGATTTTCACCATTTCTCGCTTTCGTTTTATCCACCTTGTACTTGAACGCATCGTGCAAGATGGCAATCAATCTCAATTTTTCACGATTTTCAGAAGTGCTGTATTTGTCTACATTCTTCAGCACTTCCTCAATGTGAAAAATCACTTTTCCTTCCGGGTGACCTCTTCGTGGTTTTCCAAAATGCATGCCCGCTTCAAATTCAGCATCGGCAATTATTTTTTTCTCAAGTTCACTTTCCGGTTTTATTTTTTCTTCAATCATTTTGTTTAATTCATAAAATGCGTCAAGCATTGTCGGATTTTCCAATCAGACACTATCGCTCCAACACCTCCACAACAATTCCGAAAACCTGTTTCGTCCAGCCGTTGATGTGGCCTTTGTTATTTCCAATTTGCAATCCGCGTTGTTCATCGCGCGCTTTTACAAGATGAGTGAACATGCGTCCATTTACTTTGCAATATACAATATCACCGGGCTGACAATCTTCCCAACTTTTGGGTGCAAGCTTGTGTGGTTGATTGCTGTAGATAAGCGGAATCATGGAATTGCCTTTTTCTTTGGTAATAAATGTTTCGCCTTGTTTTAGTTTTTCAATTTTCCAATTCATAATTTTTTTTTCACAACGAAGTTGATACGCCGCAGGCGGTGTCGGGTCTTCAAACCCGACACTTTACCCCGCGTGTCATAGTTGTATTTGTTTAATCAGCTTGATGGCGCTTTCACCGTTTTCGGTTGCATCGAGCACATCAAACACTTTATCTGACCAGCCCGCAATCAATGTTACGTCGTGACGTTGCACACTGATTGGCGTATTGCCGTAACCTGCAAGATCGAACAGGTAGAGCTTTGCATTTGGCGCAATCGCTTTGTAGTTGCTCCACGATTGACCAAAATGTCCGCCGTCATTTTTTGAATTCCACATTTGTGTATCAGTGAACAGCATTACTTTGTCCACTTTCACACCACGTTGAATGAGATCATCAATCACCAGGTGACCATTTGTGGCGTAACCCACTTCACCTTCACGTTTGTAGTATTCGTCCACATTCGACAGAATTCCACGGTTAGGCATGTTGATGATTTTCCAACGGTCTCCAAACATTCCGGAAACAACGCGTTTGCATTTGCTTTGCATCAGCATTCCCAGCATCAATCCGATATCGAACATCATCACTTTGCTTTTCGCCGAAATCGATTTTTGCATGGAACCGGATACATCGCATGCAATAACCACGTTGGTGTTTTCATCAAACCCTTTTATGTTCTTCACGCTGGCCACAACCGCATCTTCCAATGCGTTGAGCACCATTGTTACATAACTTGAGTTCAACTGTTTCACTTCACGGTATGCAGCAAGGAAACGGAAAGGCAATTGTTTCGAATTCGCAACAGCAGTTTCACTTGCGATATGGCTGCACAGTTTTTTCATGTGCATCGCAGATACTTCTGCCTCGATGATGTTGCGCAGGTTACGCAGCAAGGCCATGTAACCCAATTTTCCGCTGTCAATCAGCTCTTCCCATTTTGCACGGAAGGCAGCTGCTTTTGCTTTTTCATTTTCAAATTTTCGCTGACCAAGCGCTGACAATTCAGTTTCCCATGTGTAAGGAACTTCCAGCATTTTGATCGCAATCTTGTTGAAGATGGTTTGCTGATCCTCGTTTTTTGCTTTTGGATGAACAAGGAAAAGCGCATCACGCAATTTCACTTCTGCATCGCGATTGTATTTTGCGAATTGGTACTCATCGAAACGGTTGAACGCTTCAGCAAGACCTTTTTGTACTTGCTTTGAAAGCTTGTTCAATTTTTTTGTTCCGTTACGCTGGTTGGCCAATTGGTAGTAAGCAAGCAGCTCAGTGATTTCATCGGCACGTTGTACCACACCACTTACCGCTTTACTCACGATTCCATTTCCGGAATTCATTTTTGCCAATTCCACCGCGAGTACCATAGGCACGCTGCGCATGTACATGTTTTTACGTGTGTACACAGCGAGCTTGGCCACGAATTCAGCATCGTTCTTCTTCATCAGCTCCTGCACACGTGCCAGACGTGTACCGTCTTTTTCATAGAAGGAATCGCTCAATCCGGAGGTTACTACTGCGGAATACAATTCCAATTCAGGAGTAAGCTTGTACGCTTTTGCAGCTTCGTAATTTGTGGTTACGTTTGTTTTGCGATTGAAGATGTTGAATTTCATGGCTTCTGTTTTTAATTTCTTTTTGACGAAGCAAATATTTTACCTCAACTGCGCAACTGATTTGCGTAGTAAAAATAAATTTCCAGATTTCTGCTTAACTCGCTGAAAACCAGTTTCAAAAAGTTTGTCTCCAAATTTTAAAACGTTCAAGTGCGCAAATAGGCTGCGTAGTAAAATGAAATTCCTACATTTCGGAAAAGAAAAATTGCGTTATGCCGATCAACAAACTTGCTTTAATACGCTACAAGACGATTGACAATTGTCTGCAAAATCATTTTCGCAAATGGACGCTGGAAGATTTGGTGGAAGCCTGCTCAGATGCGTTGTATGAATATGAGGGAATGAGCAAAGGTGTGAGCAAAAGAACAATTCAATTGGATTTGCAAAACATGCGCAGTGAGAAATTGGGTTACAATGCGCCGATTGTCGTGAATGAAAAAAAATATTATGCCTACGACGATAAAAATTACAGCATCACCAATATTCCGCTTACACAGCAGGATTTGGGAACGTTGTCGGAAGTGGTGGAAGTGTTGCGGCAATTCAAGGGATTCAATTATTTCCAGGAAGTGCATGGCATGGTGAATCGTTTGGAAGACAAAATTTCAAAACAAAAAAATAAGGGAAAGTCACCCATTCACTTTGAGAAAAATGATTTGCTGAAAGGACTTGAATTCATTGATCCCATTCACAAGGCCATCGTCAATAAAAAAGCAATTGAAGTTTGTTATCAATCCTTCAAGGCGAGCGAACCCTCTCATGTGATATTTTTTCCGTACCTGCTGAAAGAATATCGCAACCGGTGGTTTTTGATCGGGGCGAATAAAAGAAATATCGTACTCACGCTTGCATTGGATCGTTTTGTTTCGATAGCGGAAATGCCCAAGGAAAAATATTTGAAAAATACTTTCTTTGAGATCGATACTTATTTCGATGATACGATTGGTGTTTCCAAAAACATTGGCATGAAACCTTCGCTCATTGTCATGAAAATTGACAAGACGAATGCGCCTTACATTGTGACCAAACCAATTCATTCCTCACAGAAAATTTTGAAAGAGGAAGAAGATGGAACCACTTTCAGCATTAACGTGATTTGGAACTTTGAATTGGAAAGGGAAATTCTTGGTTATGGAGAATTCATTCAGGTATTGTCGCCCTCACGTTTGCGCTACAAAATGAAAATGCGCATCAAATCGATGTTGGAGAAATACGAATGAAGCCATCTCAAAAATGGACTAAATCAAAAAAGTTCCAAACTAAAAGTTCCAAGTTCCAAAATATATATACGTTTTTTGGAACTTGGAACTTCGCTTTTTGGAATTTTAAGTGAGTCGCTGGATTTTTGTGATACGTTCTAGTTGGATTTCGTTTTGTGGAAATCCAAAATGAACCTGAAAACTCACTCCACAATTATTTTTCCCGTAGAAATTATTTTCTCACCATCTCTCACCGACCAAAAATAAATTCCTGAAGCAAGATCACCTTTGTCAATTTGAACAGACGAAGAAGTAATCTTAATGGTTTTCACTTCTCTTCCGAAAACATCAAACATTTCGAATTGTGTGTTTTCATAATGAAATCCGGGTGAAAATTGTAACGTGGCGAAAGTGGAAAAAGGACTTGGGAAAAGTGAAATGGAATTTTCATTGGTATTTTCCTGAACAGCATCGGGCGAAACACATTTGGAAACCGTGTTGTGATAATGATAGCTGTCCATAAAATTGGTGATGCCGTAATAAGAATGATGTCCGTTGAGACTAAACGCATTGTGCAAATAACTGCAGGATGTTCCCGCAAAATTCGGATCGTTGATCACATCCATGAAGTCATTATCGACAATATAAATTCTTCCGTCTGGACCGAGTTGCATTCCTGCCATGGGATTGCTGTTATTCTGAATTAAGGTTTTGGATGCAATGATATTAGCTGCATTTCCGGATGAAATATCGTATTGAGACAAGCGATGGGAATTGAGACACGAAACATATAATTTGGAATTGTCGGGAGAAAATTCAACACCATATTCACCGCCATCGGTAGGCAAACTAATTTCATGTGATACAATTCCTGTTGCATTGTCAAAATCATACAGCTCGCAAACTTCGGGATAGGTATTGCAGAAAACCAAAGCCAGCTTGCTTCCATCGGGAGAAATTTTCATTTGGCCAATTGCTGCTCCCACATTATTCGGCTGGTTCGGTTCATAAATTCCAACATGAGAAATAACCGTATCCGTAATTCCGCCTGAAGAAATGTGGTAAGCATAAAAAGCATCGGAGTAGTATTTATGCACAACCAGCCAATAGTCGGTTCCATTGGCATGTTCTGCAGCAGTCATCTTTTCGGCAACCGTGTCGAGCAGTAAAATATTTTTATAGGCCGGAAGAATATCGCCATGACCACCATCCCTGCAAATGTCGACGATGGAATAACGCAATCCATTTTGCAGATCATTTTGGAATTCATCGGTGGTGAACAAATAAAACAAGCTGTCGTTATTCGGAATGGGAAGAATGAATGCAGCTTGTGTGGAAGAAGCGCCACCCATCAACCCACTTCCATTTGGCATAATCTGGTGATAGCGGTTCCACACATTTTCACCATTGGCATAAAACAAAAGATTTCCTGCGCTGTCACAAATGCTCGCAGTTCCTTCTGTTCCTTGTGCTGAATAAATATTTCCTGTAGTGATGGGTGTGGCATTCCCACTGTTGAAATCCAATCCTGTTGAATCGGCAAAATACCAGATATTGCCCTGCTTTTGGGAAAAGGCAAACAAGGGAAGAAAAAGTAAAACGAAAATTATTTTTTTCATGATTTAAAATTATTTTGAGATGACCAGTTTTTCAGTAATTATTTTTTCATCCGTTTCCATTCGCACAAAATAAATTCCATCGGACTCCATGGAAAGATCAATTTGATTGACGGATTGACTGGTAAATAAAATCAGTTGCCCCAATGCATCATACACCTTTATGCTTGAAATAGGATCAGCATTTGCAATGGTGAATATTCCATTGGAAGGATTGGGATAAATGAATAACGCCTGATTTCCATTTGGTGAATCAATTCCCGATTTCGCACAATTGCTTGTTTTGTTTGAATAATTATACGAATCGATAAAATTGGGAAGTCCGTAACTGCAAGTTCCCGGACTGAGATAAACTGCATTCGCCGCATAGTTACAACTCATTCCCGCGTTGTTCGGATTATTTATTACGCTCAAATAATTACCACCGATAGCTGCATATATTTTTCCATCCACACCCAATTGCAAACCATAATATGTATTGGGTGTAATCAACGTTCGGGATGCGCGCACCGAATCGGGATCTCCATTGCCGGCATTCAAGTCAAATTGAAAAATTCCATTGGCATTCAACCACGCCGAAATATAAAGTTTGGAATTATCAGGTGAAAAGGAAACGCCGTAATAGCTGATGATTGGATTGGTTTGAACGGATACACAATTACTCACCACACCCGTTGCATTATCAAAATCAAAATATTCTGCAACATCAACAGCCGTTTGTCCATTGACAATTGCCAACTTTCTCCCATCGGGTGATGCTTTCAATTGTCCGATGGATGCTCCTGAAGATTGATTGGCAGATATTACCGGATGACGTGTTCCAATATGTGAAATAACTGTATCTACAATTCCTGCAGCGGATAAATGATACGCGTAAAACGCATCGGAATAATATTTGTGTGTGATGATCCAATAATCATTTCCGTTGGCGTGATTGACAGCGGTTAATTTTTCGGCAACCGTATCGAGCAATAAAATGTTTTTCTGTCCCGGTTTTATATCTCCTAATCCATTATCCATGCACATGTCGACGATGGAATAACGAAATCCATTGCGCAAATCATCACCATAAAATGCATCGGTGGTGAACACATAAAAATATTCATCGCTGCCCGGCAATGGGACAATGATGGCGGCTTGTGTGGAAGACCAATGTCCAAGCAAACTATCTCCATTGGGCATAACTTGGTTATTCCGATTCCAAACTTGCTGACCATTTGTGTAAAACAAAATTGCTCCCGAGCTATCACAAATGGAAGCAGTGCCCTCTGAGTGAAGCGGACCACCCATGTTGGAAGTTGCACCATTGGTAATTACTGTTGGATTGCCACTGCTAAAATCAAGTCCCGCATGATTGCCCCAATACCAAACATTGCCTTGCTTTTGTGAAAAACAAAATAGAGGAAATAATAATGAAAAAAGTAAAAGCAAGTTTTTCATTCGAATTCTTTCGTATTTCGCCACATAGTGGTCACCATGTGACACTTTTTCGTATTGTTTCGCCTGCCTGCCGAAGCACAGCCTAGCGCGGCGGCAGGCAGGTAATTCGTACCCAAGAAAAAATGTTTTTGATATTTTGAATTTCCATGTATTTGTCTCCCTTTTGAAATACGTGAAAAGCAGCTCTTGCGTTGGACAAAAATGAATTATTCCAAAACAATTTTTCCATTGGCAACTTGTTTTCCATCTGCAATTACCGTCCAGAAATAAATTCCGGCAACCAAATTTTCACGTTCCATTTTTAGTTCTTTTCCCGAAAAATTCAACTCACGTATTTTTTGTCCCGACAAATTAAAAATTTCCAAGCGTGCATTTTTTTGTTCACTGTCAAATGAAAAAGTTGCGCTGGTTGTAAATGGATTTGGATAAACATCCACATTCGATTGAACAGGAGAAACGGTTTCAATGCCTACAGGATCGGGAGAATATTGATGATAATCATTCACATATCCCGAAGAAAATCCTGCGCCGATGTATCCTTTTCCATTGCAGGAAAAACCAACTGCCAACCATTTTGCATTTCCATTCATGTCTGCCCTTTGCGACCACATGTCTGTTGCAGGATTGTATTCCCACAAATCTTTATATGTGTTGGAATGTTGACCACAGCCTGTTCCGATATATCCTCTTGTACCAATTGAAAATCCTGCACACGCATAACGCGCACCTCCCGCAAAATCGGCCTTGCGTGTCCATGTATCAGTCGCCTGATCCCATTCCCAAAAATCCATTTGCGTGCTGTTGTCGTCAAAGCCGGTTCCAATATATCCTTTCGTACCAATGGAAAATGCTGTTGCATACGAGCGGCCCGTTCCACCGAAATTTGCTTTTTGCGTCCACGTATCTGTAGCCGGATCATATTCGTAAAAATCATCCAGCTGATCGCCCAAATTGCTTTGACCCAATCCTACATACCCTTTATTGCCAATGGAAAATGCAACGGCGCCGAGACGATATGTTCCCGGAATGTTTGATTTTTGCGACCAGGTATTTGAAGCTTGATCGTACTCATACAAATCTCTCCAATAATAATTTGCCGAATCGCAACCTGTGCAGATGTATCCTTTTGTGCCAACAGAAAATCCGGTTGCCCACCCGCGAGGCGATCCGATGTAATTTGCTTTTTGCGTCCACGTATTGCTCGATTGATCCCATTCCCAAAAATCATTTCTGCATTGGTAATTGGCATCAAACCCGGTTCCGATATAACATTTTGTGCCAATGGAAAATCCGGCAGGTGAACATCTTCCTGTTCCACCAAACGCGGCTTTTGTAGCCCATGTGTTTTGTGCGGAAAGGGAACAGGTGAGAACAATAAAAAATGCGAGAGAAATTATTTTTTTCATCGTGAATTATTTTTTGTCAAGCAAAAGTTTCTTCGTTACAATTCCGTGATCCGTTTTTACTTCCACAAAATAGACGCCATTCGATTGGTTGGAAAGATCAAGATCAATTGTTCCGCCGTACGAGTTGTATTTTTGCACAACGTATACATTTCTTCCCATGACATCAAATACATGGATCGTAATGTTTTCCGCTGCAGGAAGATCCACATTGACAAACACATTTCCATTCGTTGGATTCGGAAAAAGAGTAACGGAAGAATTCAAATCAACTGATTGAATGCCCAATGCATTTCCCAGGTTGATATTGTCGAGATACAAATCATTTCCCCATCCGCTTGTATTCCTGAACTTGATGATGGCATTGGTGGAAGTCATGTAAGGCGCAAGTGAAATATATTCTGTTCGCCAATCAGAAGAAGCTGGAATAAAAGCGGGACCATCGGGAACAGGCGGAACAGTTGCCAATTGTGCACCACCTTTTTTATAAATCACAGAAAATGTTTGTCCGCAATCCACCGAAATGAGAACGGTAAATGTGTCGGTGTACAAAACCGGCGGATTGGTTTGATTGTAATACGTGTAAGCATAATCAAACGACATGGAAGGATTCGCGACTGTTGTCAAGTCGAGCGGACGCATGATCATTTCATCTATTTGTCCGTAAGAATTGTAATAATTCACATTGTCCATCATCGCACAAGCTGTTCCCGAACTGAATGCATTTGTTGTACGTTGCCAAGTATAATCTGCATCGGAATTTACCAGTGACCAAAACGCAGGAACAAATGTTGTGGATTCGAAACCTTGTGAATAAGGAATTGCCAAACCTGTACCAAGTGCGGTAAAGTTGGAGATGGATTGATCGTTTGAAATTTGTGAATCAGTTGTGGCATTGGGTAAACTGGTTTCGCAAGTGAATGTATGTGTGCCCGGAGTAACAGTCATGGAAGGAAATGTAATCGTGTCCGTCGCAATCGAAACTAGATTTCCTGTCCAATGGTAAACGGTTGGTGTATTCGCATCCACATAATAACTGATGTCGCAAGAAGTAAGTGGATTGGATCCCCAATTTTTCAAAACGATAACCGGGTCGAATGTGCTGCAAACGGTTTGCGTTGGTGAAAGAATGGAATATGCACTGGCGTCGTTGTTATATAATACAACCGGCTGACATCCATTCGAAGTCACCAATCCGTCGTAAGGCGGCATGCTCAACACGGCATTCATGCGCGCTGCTTGTCCTTGTGTAAAAAGATTCAGGCAATCGTCGTCGGTATAATCCATATAATTTTCAAACATGAATCCATTTCCCGAAGGAGAACATGCATCGAAAGCTGGAAAAACCAAACACGCCGAAGAAGCATCTGCCTGGTTGGGTGTATCGGGACAATTATCCGTTCCTGTACAAGCGCCATTGTCATCGCCCCAAATGTGATAGAGATTTAAACAATGTCCGATTTCATGCACACAAATTTCTCCGCGATCGAAATAAGAACTCATGAAAGGGAAAAATCCGTAGTTCGTATAATTGCTTCCGAATGTTTGATAATTCATGACTGCACCAAACGTGTTAGTTGTTGTAGCAGTTGGAAATTCGCCCCAGCAAACACCACCGGTATAACACACCCAAATATTAAAGAAGCGTGTAGGATCCCAAATGTCCATTCCACCTTGCGCATAAAATTTTACGGCATCGGTAGAAAATGTAGTTACCGAAGTTTGTCGGCGCTCAATTCCTGTAGAAGGATTTCCATAGGGATCGCGTTGTGCAAGACAAAATTGAATGTGTGGATTTCCTGCAATCGCTGCGAATGGAGCGGGTGTATCGGTAGTGTCGGCGGCACTGCGGGTGAAATCTTCGTTGAGCACAACCATTTGGGAATACACGCAAGAGTCGGGAACATTTTGAACGGGTGTATTATAAACAATATGCACTACCACAGGAATGACAACTGTACTTTGTGCCGTTGGATTTTGCCGCATCGATTCCACTTTTTCCTCTGTCAGCTGTTCATATTGCGAACGTTTCAACTCCCACAGCGGATCGGCTTGTAACAATTGCTGATGATGCAAATTATTCAATTGATCCATGTATTCCCGATTGCGATGAGGCGTGTCGAAATAAATGGAAGAATGATCACTCACATCAATTCCCTGCGGACGAGAATGAGTTGTGGTAGAAGGTTGCAATTTCGCCTGCGCAAATTCATGTGCAGCGAAAGCAATAAAAATTCCGGAAACGAAGAGTAAAACAAATTTCATCGGATTAATTTTTTCTCCCCGAAATAAAAAAGCAGGAGAGTGGATTTTTGAAAACGAACATTAATGTTCAATGGGGATAACCAAAGTTCGTATAATAAGTTGGATGGGACAAGAGGGGAGCGGCAGATTGAAAAATCAATTTAGTCGACAAATTATCCCCCTTCAAAATTCACTCACTTTTTCCGTCGAAAACATTGGGAATAGGAGTGGAAATGACTTAACTTTATATTTCGTAAAGATGATTGGCATTCATTTGCACGAAACACCTTTTCAGTAACATTCATTTAGCGGAATTTTTTTTGCAACAAATTGAGTTTGTTTGCATGAAACATAACAACAACAATTTCAATGAAGATTAAACATACACTCCTGTTTTTATTTTTTTTCATTGGAATCATTTCGCTTTCCTCGCAGAACGCGCCTTGCACCTACATTACCGATACAGGCGATACCGTTACGTTCACGCCTTCCAATTTACATTCTGTCAATCCTCCTCCTTCCGCACAATCTTGCGCCACTACCAATAATCTTCCCACACCTTACAATCAAAACAACGGACAACGCGGAATCATGTTTGACATTACTGCCTTGTCGAACATTACCATCAGTTGTTTTGATGTGAATATGGATCCCGGAACTACGGGTTGTTCCATTTATTACAAAGTGGGAACGCATGTTGGATTTCAAACCAACGCTGCCGCCTGGACATTGATCGGAACGGTGAACGTAACCGGCCTTGGTGCCAATCAGGCTACACCTGTTCCCTTGAACGTCAATGTATCGGTGAATGCGGGATGTACAGTTGCATTTTACATTACACGAACAACTGCAAATGGTCCGATCATCGATTATACCAATGGAACTGTAGTGGGCAATGTCTATTGTTCGAATGCTGATTTGCAAGTGAAAGATGGAACAGGAAAAGAATATTTATTTTCCACCAGCTTTTCTCCAAGAAGATTTAACGGAACAATTTATTACAACCTGAATTCCATAAGCGGTGGCGGTGTAATTAATGGACCACTTTCCATGTGCACAGGAAGTTCGCAAACGTACACGTTCACCGGAACAGGTTGGACCACTTACACGTGGACTGTTCCCGTTGGCACAACCATTACTTCGGGACAAGGAACAAATACAATCACGATTACTGCAGGAAGTAATCCGGGACAAATATGTGTTACACCTTCCAGCGCTTGTGGTAATGGTCCCGTCACTTGTATTAACGTTTCCATTGCTCCATCTCCCACTTCCACTTATACAGTGACTAACGTTACTTGTTTTGGAAGCAATAACGGAAGCGCAACCATTACTGCAAGCCCTGCGGGTTCATACACGTATGCATGGAGTCCCTCGGGAGGAAATGCGGCCACAGCCAATAATTTATCACCGGGAACTTATACAGTGACTGCAACAAATAGCGGAGGTTGTTCCACTTCGCAAACCATTACCATCACACAACCCACCGCGCTCACCACCGGATCATCACAAGTGGATGTGACTTGCAATGGAGCAAATACAGGATCGGCAACTGTCACTCCTGCGGGCGGATCACCAACGTATACTTACGCATGGAGTCCTTCGGGAGGAAATGCGGGAACGGCAAATAATTTGTCTGCCGGAACATATACTTGCACCATTACCGATTCACATGGTTGTATTTTAACACAATCTTTCACTATCACTTCACCAAGTGCAATTGCATTGGCTACATCTTCCACGCCTTCCACTTGTGGAAATCCAAATGGTTCGGCTACTGTGGTTGCGAATGGAGGAGTGGGTCCGTACAATTATTCCTGGGCTCCTTCGGGAGGAAATTTGGCAACGGCTTCAAATTTGATGGGCGGAAGTTATACATGTACAGTTACGGATGCGAATGGATGTGTAAACACAGCGACAGTAAATATTCCGAATACATCCGCGCCAACAGCTTCAATTGCTTTCACCAATGTACTTTGTTCGGGAGGAAATACTGGCTCAGCTACTGTTACTCCTGCAGGTGGAACAGGTCCGTATCAATATGCCTGGTCGCCGAGCGGAGGAAATGCGGCTACAGAAAATAATTTGGTTGCAGGTTCTTACACGTGTACCGTGACGGATGCGAATGGTTGTGTAGTTACTGCATCAACAACGATCACCGAGCCGCAAGTTGTTTCTATCACAGCTCCACTTTGTACACCGCCAACTTGTTTCAATGGAAATAATGGTTCGGCAAGTGTTACCGTCTCAGGAGGAATAGGTCCTTATTCTTACGCATGGTCGCCAAGCGGTGGAAATTCTGCAACGGCAAACAATCTTACAGCGGGAAGTTATACGTGTACTGTTACCGATGCGAATGGATGTACGATGACTGCCACGGCAACGATCACACAACCACCTGCGCTTACAACAACTTTTTCACAAGTGGATGAACTTTGCAATGGAGCAAATACAGGCTCAGCCACTGTTACACCTGCAGGCGGAACACCCGGGTATTCATACGCATGGGCACCGAGCGGAGGAAATCTTTCCACTGCTTCCTCATTGACCGCAGGAAATTATACATGCACCATTACCGATGCGAATAGTTGTGTTTTAACACAATCTTTCATTATCACCGAACCCACTGCAATTGTTATTACACCAACTGCTGTTGATGCGCATTGCAGTTTGGCGGATGGTTCTGCTTCGGCAACTGCTGTAGGTGGAACAGGTGCGTATTCTTACAATTGGATGCCCGGAAATGTCAGCGGACAAAATTTGAATAATGTAGCTGCAGGAACGTATTCGATCACTGTTACCGATGCGAATGGTTGTGCGGTTACCAATACAGTTACAATAAATAATTTACCGGGCGTTGTCGCGGCATTGGGAAATATTACTAACGTGGATTGTTTCGGTAATGCAACCGGTGTGATTAACGTTACACAAAATGGTGGAAATGGTCCGTATACGTATGCGTGGTTGCCGAATATTTCCGTTAGCAATTCTGCATCAGGAGTTCCTTCGGGCGCTTATCAGGTTACAGTTACGGATGCGGACGGTTGCACTTCAACAGTCAGCGTAACGATTACACAACCACCTGTGCTTACTCTTGCTGCCACAGCAAATCCTTCTGCTGTTTGTGCGGGATCACCGGTTACGTTGAATGCTGTTCCTGCAGGAGGAACGCCGGTGTACAATGTGATGTGGAATCCGGGAAATCTTTTAGGCAATTCGCAAAACATCAATCCAACTTCTTCGGGAACTGATACTGCTTACGTGATGGATGCAAATGGATGTACAGCAACTGCAACAGTGAATGTCACAGTTTATCCGATGCCCACTGCTGTTTTTTCATCCGATGTTGTTTCAGGATGCGAACCGGTTTGTGTGAATTTTACAGATAATTCTTCCATTGCCAATCCCGGAAATATCACTGCGTGGGATTGGGATTTCGGTGATGGAAATACGTCCACTTCGCAAAATCCAATTCATTGCTACACTACTTCTGGAAATTACACGGTAATCCTCTCTGTAAAATCGGCTGATGGTTGCACGAATACAATTACCATGACGAATTACATTAATGTGTTCGCCAATCCAATTGCTGTTTTCAGTGCAAGTCCGCAACCGACAACGATTGTCAACGCACAAATTTATTTTACGGATATGTCGGTCAATGCTTCATCGTGGCAATGGAGTTTTGGTGATGTGTTGAATTCAACTTCCAATTTGCAAAATCCTTCGTTCACTTATTTCACACCCACTTGCTACCTGGTTTTATTGAACGTTACCAGTCCCGACGGATGTACGGATTCCGTTTCACATCCTGTTTGCATTGATCCCGATGTTGAAATTTATGTGCCGAATGCATTCACTCCAAACGGTGATATTCACAATGAAATTTTTATTCCAGTCGGAACCGGATTGGATGCGAATAATTATCAGCTGTGGATTTTTGATCGTTGGGGAAATATGATTTTCACAACGAAAGACATGAGCAAAGGTTGGGATGGAAGAGCAAATGGGGGACAAGATATTTGTCAGGCCGATACGTATGTGTGGAAAATTTCAACGAAAGACAATACGGGCAATCAACATACGCTCGTCGGAAAAGTCGCGTTGATCAGATAATTCCTTAGTGTCCTTCGTGTCTTGGTGGCAACCCATTTTTTTTCTGAAATAGAAGAATTTCAAATACGAGTTTTTTATTGCCACAAAGACACAGAGGCACAGTTTTTCTCCTTATAAATAGAAGGATTTCAACGCGAGTTTTTTATTGCCACGAAGGCACTAAGACACAAAGAAAAAAGAGGAATTAAGCAGCGACTCTTTGCAAGATGACTTTGCAGGGAATGGAAGAAGTAACTTTTACGCGATGGCCGAGATGAAGCGGGATTTCCAAATAATCACCTGCCACCAATTGATGTGTTTGTTCTCCAATTACAATATCACAAGTACCTTCTACAATTAAAAAACGTTCAAATTCATCATGGTGAACTTCATGCGGCGCCATTTCGTTGATCCATACAATTGCAGTAGTAGCTTGTGTGGTGTACCCGATAATTTTTGCAAATAAATTTTCAAAATCAGCAGGCAAAATCATGTCATTACGATCAAGCCATTCCTTGTAATCTTCTACTTTCGAATTTGAATTGAGCAAGGGAGGGAAAGTAGCGGGCTCACCATTTTTTAATCGTTCAGAATAATCAATGCTGGCAATCAATAAAGGTTTGATGGCAGGATGCGGGGCAACAGCATGACGCGTGGCATATTGCTCCAACGCCTTGCTGATCTCTTCCACTTCCTTACGAATTTCAGCATGGGCAACGAGCATCTGTTCCACTTCCCGGATTTCATTGGAATTGGCCAATCCCAGAACATAAAGTTCAAGAATTCCCGATTCGATATATGCGGCAACCTTATTCATTATTGAACTCCCCGCGAATTTTTAAGCTCCATGCGTATTCGTATTTTTAATTCAGCAATTGTAATGCCCAATTTTTCCGCCGCTTCCAACAATCCATAACCCTTGAAATAAACCAAGTCAATAGCCTTGTCCGGGTTTTGTCCGGATGAAGCGGAAAGTTGAACAGCAGTGCCCTCATTTTTGAACATCGAAGTGTTGCTTTGTCCATATACGATGCTTTTGCTTCCGTAGATTTCCCCTTCCTCAGATTTCTCATTTCCCTTCACCTTTACGGATTGCGCCGTGCTTCGTGCAATTTGCAGCAGGGAATGAAAAAGTGGTTGGGAAAACTCTTTGGAATCGGTGAGGAGCGCATTTATCTTGAGAAATGATTTTTGTAAAATGGTTTCAGCCGTTTCAGCATCGCCAACCATTTTCAAAATGACTCCATAAAGTGCGGGTGCATAACGATCGTACAATCTGCCGAAAGCCTGTACGTCTCCCCGACGTATACCTTCAATCAACTCGCGTTCGTTAAAATGTCCGTTCATGTTGCCTACGAAAATAAAAATTTTTCAGTAGCAAATTCATTGTTTAATCAATCCATCGGTCCGCGGCGTTGACGTTTTTGGCGTCTGTGATTTTTCAAATGATTCACTCTTTTGCTGCGATGCATGTAATTTCTGGATTCATAAGCGTAAAATTGTTTCTCTTTTAACAAGTCAAGAATTTCCTTTTTGAGTTCGGGCGATACTATTTTTTCTTCCGAAGTGCCGCTGGAAGAAACATCGATTACATAACCATCCTTGTCGAGATAAAATGTAAGCGTGGTACCAATTTTTATTTTGGGATTGTGTTCGTTTAAAATGTGTTGCAATCGTTTGTAATCTTCATGAATTCTTTTTTGTTCCAGCTTTGCAAATTTTTTCTCAATGCGTTTCTCATTTTTTTTCGATTCATCAATGTGGGTAGAATCGCTGCGGTTGATGGAATCGATATCTGTGCGAAGGGAATGGAGATAAGGATGAATGGGTGTTGTGGATTTTCTCAATTCCTTTTTTAATTGCCCCCAATCGCTCGAATGATAATTGTAGGCCAACTTCACCAAATCATTTTCTACTTGCGGATTGATAGTTTGCGCCTGCATTTTATTTGCCGTCATTAAAAATAAACTCGCAATCAAACCCGATTGCACAATGGCGCCGATGCGATAATAAGATTTTACATTTTTATGCCTGACGAGACTGTTCACATGAAATTCCATCTCGTTGTGCAATTCAATAATTTTCCTGTAAAATTCAAGATCGATGGAAATGGTTTCGGCAATGAGTTGATCGCTTGCTTTTTCAACACTACATCCTGCTTTAGCCAATTCACCCGCTTTCCTAATAATGCGAACTTGATCCGCGTTGATTTTTCGATTCAGCACTTCTACTTTTTCTGCAAATGAATCCGCAATCGTTCCCGGATAAAACACTTGCAATAAACCCAAATTGAATCCTAAATCGGCCGCCATTTTTATTGGACTGTACACACCAAAATGCCGTGTTTCCAATTGGGAAATGATCGAATGCGTTTGTTGTGTGTGCTCGTCGAGATAATCGTATTCGTAATCGAGATAATTTCCGCGCAAGCGATTTTCATCTTTCAGGCTGAGGTATAAACCTGTTTTTCCATAAATCACGACTTCCACAATTTCAAATGGAAAGTCGGTGCATTTTTCCAAAAATTCCAATTCAGGCTCAATGTCAGCCGAACGAATATCAGGGCCAAATAATAAAGCATTGAAATAAGCCGGAATTTTAAAATCGCGCAAAATTTGCAAAGCTTTCAATGAAACATCATCACGCGTTTTTCTTCCCAACTTGGAAAGCAAACTTTGTGTCCCCGATTCAATGCCAATAAAAACGCGGATCAATCCAATCTCTTTCAGGATGCGAATGATTTCAGGTTGCACACTGTCCGCTCTCGTTTTAAGTGTCAAGCCAATTTGTCCAACACCTTTTTTATCCAACTCATTTTTCAACTCGGTGAAATAGTCCACCGCAGTTGAAATTTTCGGATGGATCCAATTGTCATCCTGAAATTCAAAAATGCGAATGTCATACTTGAAATAAAGCATGGCCATTTCATTTGCCACATTCGCCGCCGTTCTTCTTCGTGTTCCCGGAATCGCATTCAATCCGCCCGCATCTTTTGCCGCCGATCGTCTTTCCGTAGCGAGTGCTGACACACAACAATATTTGCAAGTGGCATGACAACCGCGCGAACCAATCATGTGAATGCTTTTTAATCCCAAAAATTCCGAGCGATTATTTTTTCGCAGGGGCAATGGCAATTCGTCAATGTTTTTGGGTTCCGGAGTTGCCGCATTAATTTGAATTTCATTTTGCGCATCTTTCCAAACCAATCCCGAAACATATTCGAGCGAAATTGAATTCAACAACGCTTCAGCAAGTTCCGTAATGACGGATTCCGCCTCAAAACGCACGACACTATCTAATCCTGTGCAATCCTGAAACAGTTCGTGGTAATGTAATGTGGCAAATTGTCCGCCTGCTGTAATGTGTTTGGAGAATCCGCGTTTTCGCAACACTTGCACAAGTGCCATGTCATCAATCGCGCGCACTTGAAAAGCCATCGACACACCCACCAAATCAATGTCATTGTTGATGATCGCTTCAGCAATTTTTTCGGCATCGAGGATGCTGTTGTAAGGATGAATGCTTACTTGTGAAAAACCAGAATCAATAAGTGAGCCTGCGAGATAGCGCAAGGAAAGATTTTCCTCAAACTCAACACCGACAAGTGCAATTTTGAAATGCTGTTTTGGGATTTGACTCATATTCCATCTAATTTATAAAAAAAGAAATTGGAAGGTGGAAAGTGAATTGTTATGAGTTGGAGGGTGGTTTTTTCAGGTTGTGTTATAATACAAACTGTGAACGCAAGAAATCTTTGAATAAATGATTTTTGAGTAAAAGGAATTCAGGCGGGAGAAGGGATTAGAATTTGCTTAGAGTTATTTTTCGGTTTTGATTCAAATGACAAATTCAAGCAAACTTTTTAATCGTCAAACCTAAAGTTTTAGTGATGAAATTCAGTAATGGATTTAAAGCGATTTATACTTGTGTGTATTCCTAAATCATTCATTTATTATATTGTTTGAAAAGAAAAATTGTTGTCATGATCGTTAAAAAAAATCCAGAGGATCAATAACAAAAAGTTGACATTTCAAACTTGGGGGCATTCAAAAATTGACCTATCTTTCAGAAGATTTTTGGCAAATAATAATTCTAACCCTATTACCCTCAAATGAAAAAGTTTACTTTTCTAGGTGCTTTGCTATGGACAAGCGTTAATTTCCTGCAAGCGCAAACAACAACTTTCAATTACACGGGCGCTGTACAAACGTATACAGTTCCCGCTTGTGTTACTCAGCTTACCGTAGATGTACAGGGAGCACAAGGCGGATTGGGACCACTCGGATGTGGTGGTATCACCGGACAACCCGGTCTCGGTGGAAGAACACAAGCTACCATTACGGTAACTCCCGGCGACATTCTCTACATATATGTAGGTGGCGCTGGTGCAAATGACAATAACAGTTCTGCAGCCGGTGGATTTAATGGAGGTGGAAATGCGATGAACGAGCCCAATTACACTTATTATGGTGGCGGTGGCGGTGGTGGAGCTTCTGATATTCGTCTCAATGTAAATGCGCTTGCAAATAGAATTGTAGTTGCCGGTGGCGGCGGCGGCGGCGGATCAGACGGTTGTACTTGTAATGGATTGAATGGTGGAGCAGGTGGTGGATTGGTAGGAGGTCCGGGACAACCGGGTGGACTTTGTGTTTGTAATCCCAGCGGACAAGGCGGAACACAATCTGCAGGTGGAGCGAAAGGCGATTGGGGATGCAGTTGTGATGCAACTGCAGGTTCATTGGGACAAGGTGGAAACAGCAACTCTTCAAGCTGCGGTGGACCAACGGGTGGTGGAGCAGGTGGTGGCGGATATTATGGCGGTGGTGGCGGTGGATTAGGTGCTGGTGGTGGTGGAAGTAATTATACAGTGGGAACAGCCACAGGAGTCACAAATACATCAGGATTCAGAAGTGGAAATGGATTGGTGATTATCACCGCAGTACCAGGCGCACCAAATCCGGGAGCTATCACAGGCAGCACATCTATTTGTCAGGGAGCATCAGGCAATTATTCCATTGCCAGTTTGGTAGGTGCAACATCTTATACATGGAGTGTTCCTGCAGGCACAACAATTAATTCCGGACAAGGAACAACAGCGATCAACATTACAGCAGGAAGCACCTCAGGAAATATTTCAGTTACTGCAACATTCCCCTGTGGAACAAGCGGTCCAACAACTTTATCACTTACCATTAATCCTGCTCCAACAGTTGGCGCATCAGCATCACCCTCTACCATCTGTACAGGAAATTCTTCCACATTGACAGGTAGTGGCGCTTCAACTTATACCTGGATGCCGGGATCATTGAGCGGAACTTCTGTTTCAGTTTCACCAAGTTCTACACAAACATATACTGTCACAGGAACAAGCGGATCAGGTTGTTCAAATACGGCAAACGTAACGGTAACCGTAAATCCACTTCCAACGATTTCTGCAAGTGCATCACCAAATACAATTTGTGTGGGAGCTTCTACTACATTGACAGCAAGTGGTGGAACAACATATACCTGGATGCCCGGTTCATTGAGCGGAACATCAGTTACTGTTTCTCCTTCTTCAACCACAACTTATACCGTAACAGGAACAAATTCGAATGGTTGTGTGAGTACAGGAAACGTAACAGTTACTGTTAATCCATTACCAAACGTGTTGGCTAATACAACTGCATCAGCTGTTTGTGCAGGCAATAGCGTAACACTTACAGGAAGTGGTGCAACAACTTATACATGGACTGGCGGTGTTACCAATGGTGTTGCATTTGTTCCCGTTTCAACACAGACGTATACTGTAACAGGAACAAATTCAAATGGATGTTCAGCTACGGATAATGTAACGGTAACGGTTAATCCATTGCCAACTGTAACTGCAAATGCAACTGCTACATCCGTTTGTGCAGGAACAAGCGTAACACTTACTGGTGGTGGTGCAACTTCTTATTCATGGACGGGTGGAGTTACAAATGGTGTAGCTTTTACTCCTCTTAGCACTACCACTTACACGGTTACAGGAACATCAGCTGCTGGATGTAATAATACAGCAATCATAACCATCACAGTTAATCCTATTCCAACTGTTTCTGCATCTGCATCACCATCTTCCATTTGTACAGGAAGCAGTTCTTCACTTACAGGTTCCGGTGCTTCCACTTACACTTGGATGCCGGGATCGTTGAGCGGAACTTCCGTTACAGTTTCTCCATCATCAACAACAACGTATACAGTAACCGGAACATCGGCTGCCGGTTGTGTGGGAACTGGTAACGTAACGGTGACAGTCAATCCTCTTCCAACTGTTTCCGCATCTGCTTCTCCTTCTACAATTTGTAATGGAAATAGTTCATCACTTACAGGTTCTGGTGCTTCCACTTACACCTGGATGCCGGGATCATTGAGTGGAACAACGGTTTCTGTTTCTCCAACTTCAACAACAACTTATACAGTAACCGGAACATCGGCTGCTGGTTGTTCGAATACAGGAAACGTAACTGTAACAGTTAACCCACTTCCAACAGTTTCTGCATCTGCATCACCATCTACCATTTGTGTTGGAAATAGTTCCACACTTACAGGTTCTGGTGCTTCCACTTATACCTGGATGCCGGGATCGTTGAGCGGAACAACAGTTTCTGTTTCTCCAACTTCAACTACAACTTATACTGTTACAGGAACATCTGCAGCGGGTTGTTCAAGCACTGCAAACGTAACTGTAACTGTTAATCCTCTTCCAGTCGTTTCTGCTTCTGCTTCCCCATCTACAATCTGCACAGGAAATAGTTCAACACTTACAGGTTCGGGCGCATCCACTTACACCTGGATGCCGGGATCATTGAGCGGAACAACGGTTTCAGTTTCTCCAACTTCTACCACTACATATACAGTGACCGGAACAAGTGGAGCGGGCTGCACAAGCACAGCAAACGTAACGGTAACAGTTAATCCATTGCCAACTGTGACTGCAAATTCAACAGCAAGTGCAGTTTGTGCGGGCAATAGCGTAACACTCACAGGCGGCGGTGCTACTTCATACACATGGAGTGGCGGCGTTACTGATGGAGTTGCTTTCACACCTGTTTCAACATTGACTTACACCGTAACAGGAACAGACGGAAATGGTTGCATGAATACAGCTTCAACAACTGTAGCTGTTAATGCACTTCCAACTGTAGTTGCGAATTCAACAGCAAGTGCAGTTTGTGCGGGCAATAGTGTAACACTCACAGGCAGCGGCGCAACTTCATATACATGGAGTGGCGGCGTTACCGATGGAGTTGCTTTCACACCGGTTTCCACCTTGACTTACACCGTAACAGGAACAGATGGAAACGGTTGCATGAACACGGCTTCAACAACTGTAACTGTCAATGCGCTTCCAACAGTAGTGGCTTCCGCTTCCAATTCATCCATTTGTGTTGGCAACTTCACAACAGTGTCAGCAAGCGGTGCGACAACTTACAACTGGATGCCGGGCTCTTTCTCCGGTTCTTCCGTTTCTGTTGCTCCAACCTCAACTACAACTTATACTGTAACGGGAACGGATGGAAACGGATGTTCCAATACAGACATGACAACAGTTACTGTTAATCCATTACCAACTGTAACGGCAAGCTCAACAGCTTCTGCAGTTTGTGCAGGCAACAGCGTAACACTCACAGGTGGCGGCGCAACTTCCTATTCGTGGAGCGGCGGTGTAACGGATGGTGTTTCTTTTGTTCCCGTTTCCACCTCTTCTTACACAGTAACCGGAACAGACGGAAATGGATGCTCAAATGCAGCAACAGTTTCCGTAACCGTCAATCCGCTTCCAACCGTGGATCTTGGTCCTGATGTGGCACAATGCTCGGGAACAGTTGTACTCGATGCACAAAATGCAGGCTCGACTTATTTGTGGAGCGACAACAGCACCAACCAAACACTCACAGTTTCCTCAACAGGAACATACAGTGTTGTGGTGACGGATGGAAATGGCTGTTCGAACAATGATGCGGTCAACATCACCATCAATACAAATCCTGTTGTTGCACTGGGCAATGACATCACACAATGCGGCGGAACAGTTACACTCGATGCACAAAATGCAGGTGCAACTTATTTGTGGAGTGACAACAGCACGAACCAAACATTGACCGTGAATGCAAGCGGAACTTATTCTGTTCTTGTAACACTTACAGGCGGATGTACTGCAACCGACGCGATCAACATCACGATCAACACACCTCCGACGGTGAACCTTGGTCCGGATGTGGCGCAATGTGCGGGAACTGTATTGCTCGACGCACAGAATGCCGGTTCGACTTACATGTGGATTGACAACAGCACCAACCAAACACTCACCGCTCTTATTACAGGCATTTCTTTCCAGCACAGTGGGATCCGAAGCTTGGAATTCACGTGACTTGAAGTCGCG